>Ga0335394_10000534_pt1 | contig 40842 bp, 37 predicted proteins | sample MAT03_FD_205741 | JGI IMG/M metagenome (GOLD analysis project Ga0335394, IMG submission 205741) | Freshwater microbial communities from Lake Fryxell liftoff mats and glacier meltwater in Antarctica - MAT-03 (spades assembly) (version 2) ...
GAATGTAACACCTCCAGGTTCTTACAACTATGTTTGGTTGAAAAATGGTGTGCCTGTGGCTGGGGCTACTAGTTCAACATTAACGGGAATTGATTTAAGCAAATTGGGCAATTACACTGTAACCGTTGCGAATACTTCAGGCCTGCCGTGCAGCAATACATCTGCGGCAATGCCTATTTCTGATTCAGCAACTACTAAGCTGTTCATATTTCCAAGTCCGAATGGAGGGCAGTTCTCAGTGTCATATTATTTACCGGGCACCAATGTAAATGCAAGGTTAATAATTTATGATAGTCAGGGTAGGCTGGTATATAATAGCAACTACGTTTTAAATAACCTTTACCAAATTATGAATGTTGACATACGAAGAAATAGTAAAGGAATATATAATGTAGTATTGTTTGATAATACGGGCAGGAGAATTGCATCAGGTACTGTTTTGATACAATAGAAATATATTACACAAAATAAAAGCCATCCCTTTCAGTGGGATGGCTTTTTGTTTTAAGAAAAATGAGAGAATATTAGCCGTGAATAAATAAATCCGGTAAAGGGGGTGATGATTTTCCTAACTCCCCATCCCTTTCACAAACTCATAAATTGCCTGCTGCGCAGCAAGCGGGGCTTTATCATTACTGTTCCTTGGATTGTCTAACGCTGTTGTTACCATTACTCCTTTTGTGTTGTCATTCAACTGCAATTGGAGAATATGATTGAGCTCTTCGCCAAACTTTGCATCGTATATCGGGAATACCACTTCAATACGGCTGTATATATTTCTGTTCATCCAGTCGGCACTGCCCATATAGTATTGCGGTTCTCCATTATTATGAAATACAAAAACCCTTGCATGTTCTAAATACTTGTCCACGATGCGATGAACAGTGATATTTTCACTCTGGCCTTTTACTCCCGGTGCCAGACTGCATACACTGCGAACAAGCAACTGCACTTTTACCCCTGCCCTGCTGGCTTCATACAACCTTTCTATCATGGCCCGTTCCTGCAGGTTGTTCAACTTAATGATGATGCCGGCAGGTCGTCCCTTCTTTGCATTTTTTATTTCTCTTTCTATCAGTTTATCAAAACGTTTTATAAGATTGAACTGTGAAACCAATAAATGTTCGAAAGGTATTTTCATATATTCCGCAGGCTGCTTGCGGCTTTGCAGATAGTCAAACAACCATTCCAGTTCAATACCAAAATCCTTATTGGAGGTAAAAAGTACATGGTCAGTATAAAATCTTCCGGTAGCCTCATTAAAGTTACCAGTGGCCATGAAAGAATAATTCTTCCATTCCTTGTTTTCAATTCTTTTAACCAATGCCACCTTAGCATGCACTTTTAAACCCGGTATGCTGTTAATGATTTTTATACCGGCCGCTTTCATCTTCTTGCTCCACTTCAGGTTATTAGCTTCATCAAACCTTGCTTTCAGTTCCACGAACACTGTTACTTTTTTACCGTTTTTTGCAGCACTGATCAATGCATTTACAATATGCGAATCTGCAGCCACCCGGTAGAGGGTAACGTAAATCTCTTTTACATTCGGATCAATAGCTGCTTCATTAAAGAAGCGAAGAATATAGTTGTAAGAATGATAAGGAAGGTGAAGCATTTTCTCCTGCTCGGTAATACTTTGAAAGACGGAGCGATGATTATGAAACCCGGGGTGCACTGCTGATGGCCAGTTTGGATGGGTGAGTTTATTTTTTGAAGGATTGGGCAAACTGCCAAGGTCTTTTAAGTTATGATAACGGCCGCCTTCTACCATTTCCTCGTTGCGAATAATTAAATATTTCTGTATAAAATCTTTTACTGTTTCGGGCATGGTTTGGTCATACAATAAACGGGTAGCATGGCCCACTTCCCTTTTCTCTAATTGCTTTTCAATTTTTTCTGCCAAATCCCCGATGAATTCATCTTCAATGCTCATTTCAGCATCACGGGTTAATTTGATACTCCATGCACCATGTATGGTAAAGGCAGGAAATACTTCCTGCAAATTCTCCCTTATTACATCATCAAGGAAAAGAATGTAATGATCATCCCCCAGCATCGGCAATTCTGAAAAACGGGAAAGATTGGCAGAAGGAATATTCAATACGGCATAGATATGTACACCCGGCTGATCTTCCGTTTCCATATCCACGATAAAATAAAGGGCATTATTATCTAAAAAAACATCAGGCTGATTTTCTTTTCGCAAAATAATCGGTTGCAAAAAAGACAGCACTTTCGATAAAAAATATTCTCTTACTGTTTCTTTATGCTCACTGCGGATATGGTCATCATAATATAACCAGATATGATTGTCGGCCAGCTCCTGTAGTATTTGCTTTTTCAATATGCTTCCAAATTCTTCCAACTGCTGGTGAACAGTGCTTTGCACCTGCTGCACCAGGTCTTTTGGATATTCTTCCCGGATGGACGTTTTTTTTGCTTCGATACTCGTAAAAGCAAAAATGGACGGCATCCTCACCCGGAAAAATTCATCGAGGTTGGATGAGAAAATGGATAAAAAAGAAATGCGGCTGTATAGCGGAACATTCTTGTCCCCTGCTTCCATCAATACCCGGTGGTTGAAACTAAGCCAGCTAAGGTCCCGGTTCAAAAAAACATACTTATTATCTTCTGCCATAGAAAGGTTTATGGGCTAAGATAATGATTTTGCCGTTTTATCACCTATGGAAAAAAGTTATTGCAGCATAAATATTTCCCACCAGTATTGGGAATACTAAGGGCTAAAATGTCCCAAAAAATCAGATTTAGTAAAGCAACGGTTGACACACAGGACTTAATGGCACTACTGGCGGTTCATCCTTTTGCGCCAGCTTATCTGCCCGGTGTTATTATAAAAAATCAACTCCAGCAATTTATTATCATTATTATAAACTTTCCACTCTTTTATTCTGCTGCCATTATGGTATGCCCCCTGCTGCCAGCTGGAGCCAGCCGAATCCCGGAGAATCCACTTTCCATAGCGAACACCATTTTTATAATACCCGGAATCTTTTATATTCCCGTCGGCAAAAAAATTCATGTATAACCCATCCTGGATGCATTTTTCGAACACCGGTTTGTAATGATAATTACCTGAAATATTAGCACTAACCAATTCTTTTAAAGAAGAATAAATGGTTGCAACATTATTTCCCGGAAAAGAATAAGATACATCCAGGTAATGCAGAGCCGCTTGCCTGTTTTTTTGAAATAATGTACTGAGATAATAAAAATTTCTTTTGGGATTATACCGCAATATTTCTTCCAGCACCTGGTGAAATTTACCGGCATCATAATTCCGGATTGCTATTAATTGCCCTTCTTTATTCCAGTGCTTCCATTCACCATCAGGCAAATTCTTTATCAAGGTCCCTGAATCACAGGGCAACCCATCCGGGTACCAGCTTTGCCAGTCACCATGAAGCTTTCTGCCTTTTATATTGGCAGAATAAAGCTTATCATTAGCTGCTTCTTCAATTGTTCCTTGTTCGGTAAATGTGTATGGTAATTTTAATTGTATTATTCTGGAAGCCACTTCTATTCCTTTTCCCTGTACCGGTGTATGAAGCAAACGGCTATCCTGTTCCTGTGACATGGCAAGTATGCCAATGAGCATACTACCCACGGCGGTTACAATTTTTTTCATGTGCAAGCAATTACATAACAAATGTAGGAAAATAAAAGTGCAGGAAGATGATGGTGTTTTACAAACTACTTTTAATAAATTAACGGGGAAGAAATGCCGCCGTAAGCTTAGGTGGTGCTGTATTACAATAAGCAACTGTCAATGCGTCTTTAAACATTGTTTTTTTCACTTTCTTCAAATTGACAAATGTAAAGCCCATTCTCCCCCATCCACCGGGAACAGGATAGATTACGGATTTATCAAAAGCACAAAACCCCGATTGGTCATGTAGTGATAATTTCAAACTAACTGTGAAATCTTTTTCTGAAAGTGTAGCAAATATTTTCTTCATTACCCGAAATGCCCGTCGTTCAAATCCGATAGCTATCGGATTCGGATGCTCATCCGTTTCAGGAAATGACAATACCATTTTCCGAACTGTTTCAATACTGACCATGAAAAAATAAATTATTGGTAAATTTAATTTTAATATTGCGGTATGACAAAAACCAGGTTAGAAGCTTTCAGCGATGCAGTTATTGCCATCATTATGACCATAATGGTATTGGAATTAAAAGTGCCGCATGATACCAGCTGGGATGCATTACAAGGCTTATGGCCCATCTTTTTAAGCTACGTTTTTAGCTTTCTAATGCTTGGTATCTATTGGGGGAATCATCATCATTTGTTACATACCATAAAAAATGTAAATGGCGGCATCATGTGGGCTAATCTTCATTTATTGTTTTGGCTTTCGCTTATGCCTTTTGCAACAGCTTGGGTGGGTGAGAATCATTTTGGGATAAATCCTGTTTTTGTGTATGCATTGCTGGCAAATTTCTGTGGTATTGCCTATTATATTTTGCTGTTAGCAATTAAGAAAGCTAATCCGGATAATGAGGCATTGCAGGAAGTTTTGCGAAAACAAACAAAGAAAGGAATGCTTTCGAATGTTATTAATACACTGGCTATACCGGCAGCATTTATTCACCCGGCTTTAACCGGTGCTTTAATTCTCTTTATTTACATTATATGGCTGATACCAGACCGGAATATTGAGAAAGCCATCAAATCATAACCGCTCAATTATTTTGATTTGGTATTTGCCAGGCTAAGGTTTACAATAGCAGCACCTACCGGGCAGTTGTTCTGAGACTGCATTTCTTTGAGTAACTTTTCTGTTAATGCTCCTTTGTCTTTTGTTGTTTCTTTGCCATGCTTTTTATCAAAAGCCTCCATACAATTGTACACCTGGGAGCCTTTTGTTCCAATTGACTTTATCTTTTCTGCAAAAGAAACAGCATCTTCTGTTTTTATTTTCGACATCCCTGTCATCAGTTCTGTTTGCGGGTTAGCTGCAATTGATACCGCTTTCATCAGGTCTTTTCCTTCAGGGCTCAATGATTGCTGAAATTCAGTAAAGCAACCACACATTTCATTAGCTAATTCTGGCACCTTATTGTCTGCAGTAGCAGAACAAGAAGCAAAAAATACAGATACGAGAATAAGAATAGTAAGTTTCATTTGTAAAGATTTTATGATGTTATTAGTTATATTCAGAATAATTAAAGATACTTAGTAGCCATCCGTAATAAACACTAATGAATAAGTGCCCGGATTGGGTTATCATGCTATAAATATGGATTAATAAGTGATTAATAGAGTGTCAAAACGTTTACTTTATATTATCACATAACAATTCGCCATCAAAGCCTCTGGCATTTTCTGCAGAAAGGCCATAGCCACTTCCGGTATATGGCTGCCCAATATGAAAATAGTATAAAGCACAATTACCCTCTTTAGTCTTTACTGCAATTGCTGCACTATGTTTTCTTCCTAATATTACTCCTGTTACCTCGTTTCGAATAACTGTCCATTCCCTGGCTATGATATTTATTTTTATAATCGTTAATTCCTTAAAACTGTTGTTGAATACTTTTCTAAATTCACTTTCAAGCCCGGCATTTACCATTTCCGCAGCAGGCATTTTTTTATTCCTTATTTTATCTTCATAATTTTTTCTGATTTTAACCGCTACCGCTTCTTCAGTTCCAATTCTTTGTAAAGCAGCAGCAGCTAGATTTTGTACCTGACCAGTTTCAGGTACATTGATGAATACTTTTTTTGCGGCACTCCAGTACGTTTCTATACCAACTAAATCCCTGTACGCAATCAAGCCAAGCTTATTATCGGCTTTACTAATTTGCTCTTCCAGTTTTTTTATTTGTTGTGTTGAAGGAGCAGACAGGTTTCGAATATAAGTTTCATACTGATTTGCACCGGATATACCGGCTGCTATCAATTTTTCTACTTTCTGATTGTAGGCAACAATCTGCAACTTATGGTTAGCAATATCTTCATCTGTATTACCGGTAGTTCGTACTTCGGTAGTAGTAGTACCCATAAATAATCCGGCAATACCATCACCCTCCTTGTCGGCATTATTTCCAGCTGCCCTCACTTTTTCATTTTTTAGTCTAACTTCTGCCGCTGCGGCTTCCAGATATGGGGTTATCATGGCTTCCAATGAAGCAGCATCATAAGCAGGGTCCTTTTTTTTGATATAATCAATCTGACTGCTTGCGTTTTCTGCTTGTACCCGGCACAGCCTTATTTTGTCAGGAGGGTTTTCTGATTCAATTTTTTTTATCATTTCCATACATTTCCAGAATTTAAGTACAAATATTTGTGCTTTCCCATTATACGTTCCAATTTGGGCCGAAGTACTCATGGTTAACAGGATTAGGATTAAAGAAAGAAGTGTTTTCATATTACTAAAAGTTTATTTCAGCGTAAAAGTAGAAAGCACTTTTCGAGAATATTGGCTGCTTATACGTTTGTATCCACCGTTTATACAAGTGTAAGCAGGTCTTATATAAGTGTTTGAACAGATATTTTCCCTGAAACGTTAATACGTTCTGCACAATTGAGTAAATATCCTCAACACTTACATATATGCACCGAACACTTATGAATTTACCCGGAATACTAACCGCCCGGTCTATAATTTGGTTGTCAATTAATCTTTAACTCTAAAAAAGTCAATTATGAAAAACCAACTATTTGCTATGCTGGCCATAGCCCTTCTCTTCGCTTCCTGTAAAAAGGATACAAATGTTACAAATCCTGTTACCTCTGCCGATGTGTATGTAGCCGGCGTTCAATCGGATGCTTTTACCGGCAGACAAAGCTCATCGGTATGGAAAACGGAGCAATTATCACCAATACGCTAAGTGGCACCAGAAACCATTTTGCTTATGCCATTGCGGTGAATGGTAACAATGATGTATATACCACCGGGTTTAAAACAAACCAAGTGAATGGAAATGCCATGTTTGGAAAAACGGGCAACATCAATATGAATTGGGAGATGTATATAGCTATGGAAACGGTATTGCTCTTTCGGGTAATGATATTTATGTGGCAGGGGCAACATATGATGGACCAGGTTTACAACGTACCCTTCTCTGGAAAAACAATGATATTAGTGGTATAAATATTCTTGCGACGGGTACAGGTATTGAAGCTACAGGAGTAGTAATTTCTGGCAGTGATGTATATGTATGCGGGCAAGATGCCGGTACAGCTAAAGTTTGGAAAAATGGTGTATCCATGACCTTAAACAATTCGGCAAACTGCTATGTAAAGGCTTTAGCAATAGATGGAGCAGATGTATATACTGAGGATATACCTATAGTAGTATCATAAGGTACTGGAAAAACGGAGTATCCACAGATATTCCCACAACAAATACCGCCTATGCAAATGCCATTACAGTTAACAATGGTGATGTGTATATAGCCGGTAATGAAGTTGTAGCGGGCAAAGCAGTGGCTAAATTCTGGAAAAATGGGGTTGTCATCGTATTAGGTGATGGAATAAGAAATTCAAGGGCTAATGGAATTGCTGTTAAGGGAACAGATGTGTATTTGTGTGGCGAAGTACAGGGTAGCACTAACTCATCTGATTATGCAACACTCTGGAAAAACGGGCAGGCAACTACTATAGGACTACAAAATAGCAGAGCAATGGTCATAGTAGTAAAATAAATTTGCTTGATGAGAATTTTTGCAACCGGCAGAACCGCTTACACATTGGTAAATAAAGATGGCAGTTTTGCCGGTTCTCTTATTTACACAGACAATTCGCTTTCTGAAGCATCATTAAAATGCGGGGAATATATATACCGTCGGAAAACTAGAGGGCAGTTGGATTACTGCATATTCGCAGGATGAAAAAAAGATAGCCCCCGTTAAAGTAAGTCTGGGCGGCACCGTTGTTCTTAACATAAATGAAAAACATTACACTTTTAAAAAACCACTTAACTGGAAACTTCGCTTTGTAGTACTAAATGCAGATAAAAAGGAAATACCAGAGCTATTGCCACTGGTAAACTGGAGCAGAAAGTGTTACGATTTCGCTCTTCAACTGAACGACGAACTTATTTGCGAATCAGACAGTTTTGTTATCTTACAGGCACTGCATTCCGCCGTTTGCAGTATGGCCATGATGAATGGAACACTGGTGGCAACGGTTGGATGTATTACCTGATAATTGAATGAGAGGCTGATATGATAAAAACTGTTTCCCTGCTATTCTTTACTGCACTGTTTTCTATAAACGCTGTTTCGCAAAACTGTCGTTGCGATGAAAATAAAGAAGGTGAAAAAATCAGTGCGACCATTCTCATTACTTCCTCAAATATATTTTGCAAGGCAAAAGGTTATGAACGGGTAGCTTCTGATTTTTTAAATAAAAAAGAATTAGACTCTGCAGAATCATATTTGCGGCAAGCAGAAACATTTTACAAACAAGCCGCTTGTAAAGAAGAACAATGGTTCCCAGTATATAAACTAAGAGCTTCCCTGCATTTTTTAAAAGCAGAATATCAACCAGCGTTAGATTATAGCCTTAAGGTGTTGGCTATTTCTCAAAAAGATAATAATAACCAGCAAGAGGCAGATATTCTTCTGAGCATTTCAAATATTTTCGGTCGTATGGGACAGTCGGAAAAAGGACTTGACTATTGCCGCATGGCAGTGCCTGCTATTGAAAAAATTAAAAACCCGGTTGACAAAGCTGATATGCTGAACAAATTGGGTTCCCGTTATTATTTCTTTTTCCAGGATACAAAAAACCAATCGTTACTTGATGCAGCATCTGTTGTTTTCAATGAAGCACTTACTGTTGCCAACGAAATTAATTACCGCAAAGGCAAACAGGTTTCTTATAATAAAATGAATACCCTTGCCTACCGGAAAAAGAATTATGCCCTGGCTTTGCTTTATTTAGATTCTTCCATTGCCATGCACCAGCCGGGTGAAAATATAAATATCCTTGCCAGCAGCTTTGGCGACAAAGGAAACATTTTGTTGAAGATGGGAAAATTTGCAGAAGCAAAAAAATGGGCCGACTCCTGCCTGTATTATAATATGCAGGAAAAATTTCCCCCACTAATTTCAAATGCCTACAGCCTGGTGGCTGAAATAGCCGACAGTCTCGGCGATTATAAAACAGCTTACACTTCTTTGTACCATGAGAAAAAAATTACCGACAGCCTCAATACCACCGATAAAACCAAGGCTGTAAACGAAGTAGAGAAAAAATACAACCAGGCAAAAAATGAAAAAACAATAAAGGAACTTTCGCAGCAAAAATTAATTTATGCACTTTTAGGCCTTGGTGGCTTATTAATAGCCGGGTTGATTGCCTTCTATTTCCGGCAGCAATCACTAAAAAACAAACAAAAAATTTTGGAGACAGAACAGCGATTGAACCGGGCAAGAATGAATCCGCATTTTTTCTTTAATGCACTTACTGCTCTACAACGTATTGCTATGAAGGAGAACGATGGAAAAGCACTGGCTTCCAACCTCTCTAAGTTTTCCAACATTATGCGGGAAACATTGGAGAGCAGTTACAAAGAATATGTAACGGTGAAACAGGAAATGGAATTTTTGAAAGAATATATGGAAATACAGAAAATGCGGTTCCCGCAAATGTTTTCTTACTCCCTGATGGTAGATGGCGAAATGGAACCAACCGATGTAATGATACCTTCCATGATTATTCAGCCCTTTATTGAAAACAGTATTGAACATGGTTTTGCAGATATTGATTATCCGGGAGAAATACGGATTGACTTTAAGCAGGTGAATAAATCTATTCTAATAGAAATACAGGACAACGGCAAAGGGCTTTCTTTGCCCGGTAGTAAAATAAATGAACATATAAGCAGGGCCAGTCAAATAATAAAAGACAGGATATATTTGCTGAATATTAAACTGAAAACAAAAGCCGATTTTAGCATCAACAATAATAAAGAAGGCAAGGGAGTTATAGTAAAAATAAATCTGCCTTTACTCTATACCAATGAAAATACTGCTAATTGATAATGAAAAAGAAGTAAGGGAGCTGCTAAAAGATATGATTGAAGCAGTGGCGCCGGGCATTCACCAGTTAGATGAAGCTGATGGGGTAGCCAACGGCTTGCAAAAAATAAATGCTTTTAAACCCGATATTGTTTTCTTGGACGTGGAAATGGGCGACGGCACCGGTTTTGATTTAATGAATAAAATTCCACACCCCTCTTTTCAACTCATCTTTACCACAGCACATAATAAATATGCCGTGCAGGCTTTTAAATGCAGTGCCATTGATTATTTATTAAAACCAATTGACATTACCGAACTGGAAAACAGTTTACAAAAAGCAAATACTAATATTGACGGCAGCAACCTGGGTAAGCAATTAACCGTACTGATGCAGCAACTCAGCAACAAAGAAGCAGGTGACAAACAAATTGTTCTCAAAGACAGTGAAGCCAGTTATTTTGTAAAAGTTGCTGATATTCTATACTGCGAAGCCGAAGGCTCTTACACCAAATTTTATCTCAGTAGTGAAAAACCGATTATAATATCTAAAAACCTGAGCACCTACGAAGAACTGCTCGGGGTTTATGGTTTCATCCGCACACACCACTCCTATTTAGTTAACTCGGCCCGCATAAAAATGTATGACAAAACAGATGGTGGAACACTTATCTTAGATACAGGCCACACCGTTCCTATCTCTCACCGTAAAAAGGATTATGTGATGCATTTGCTGGAGAACCGATAATCTACACTACTTCCCCTTCCAAATCGTAATCGTAAGCCTTGGTAATTTTTACATTTACAAACTCTCCGATAGGAAGTTTTTTGGTTGAGTGTATTACCACTTCATTATCTACTTCTACTGAATCAAATTCAGTACGACCCAGGTAACGGCCTGCTTCTTTTTTATCAATGAGTGTTTTGAAAACTTTACCTACTTTTTGCTGGTTCAGTTCAAAAGAAATTTCCTGCTGCACTTCCATTATTTCCTGAGCCCTTCTTTCTTTTTCCTCCCCAGGCACATCATCAATTAGTGCAAAGCCACTGGTACCTTCTTCATGCGAATAAGTGAAGATGCCGACACGGTCAAACCGCTGTCGTTGCAAAAATTCTTTCAGTTCTTCAATATCATCCAATGTTTCCCCGGGAAAACCGGCAATTAATGTTGTCCGTAAACAGATGCCCGGCACTTTCTCCCTGATAGCTGCCGTTAGCTCTTCCATTTCTTCCCGTGTTATCTGCCGCTTCATAGCACTCAGCATATTGTTTGCAGCATGTTGCAATGGCATATCGAGGTAATTGCAGATATTATCTCTTTCCCGCATTACATCTAATATCTCCAGTGGAAACTTAGAAGGATAAGCATAATGCAACCGTATCCATTCTAATCCTTTTACATCAGCCAGGCGATGCAAGAGTTCTGGCAACATTCTTTTTTTGTAAATATCAAGTCCGTAGTAAGTTAGCTCCTGTGCAATAAGCATTACTTCCTTTACACCTCTTCTTACCAGGCTTTCCGCTTCCTTTACCAGGTCTTCTATCGTACGGCTTACATGTTGCCCCCGCATTAACGGAATAGCACAAAAGGAACAGGTACGGTTACAGCCTTCTGAAATTTTTATGTAAGCATAATGCTGCGGCGTAGCCAGTAATCTTTCACCAATCAGTTCCGTTTTATAATCTGCTTCAAACTGTTTTAATATCAATGGCAGTTCCATGGTGCCGAAATAAGCATCTACTTCAGGTATTTCAGCTTCCAGGTTATTCTTGTACCGCTCACTCAGGCAGCCTGTCACATATACCTTATCAATTTTTCCTCTTCTTTTTAGTTCCACCTGGTTTAGAATGGTATTGATACTTTCTTCTTTTGCTTTCTCAATAAAACCACAGGTATTCACCACCACAATGTTGTGGTCAGATTTTTTATTCTCATGCACCACATCAATATCATTGGCCAGCAATTGTCCGCTCAGCACTTCGCTGTCCACCATATTCTTGCTGCACCCGAGGGTGATGATGTTTACCTTGTCTTTTTTGAGAGTTTTTGTTTTCATTAATCCTCTTTTCTTTCCAAGTTGAATAAACTATCCACAAACTCATGCTTATCGAATACTAAAAGGTCTTCCATCTTCTCTCCCACACCAATAAACTTCACCGGTATATTAAATTGATCTGCTATCGCTAAAACTACGCCGCCTTTTGCTGTACCATCTAATTTGGTAATGGCTAATGCTGTTACTTCTGTAGTTGCTGTAAAATGTTTTGCCTGTTCCAGTGCATTCTGCCCGGTACTTCCATCTAATACCAGCAACACTTCATGCGGCGCATCTGGTATTGTTTTTTGAATAACCCTTTTAATCTTGCTCAACTCATCCATCAGGTGGGCTTTGTTGTGCAAACGTCCTGCTGTGTCAATCAGTACCACATCGCTTTGCTTGGCTACGGCACTCTGTACAGTATCGAATGCGACAGCCGCCGGGTCACTTCCCATATCCTGTTTTACAATCGGCACACCCACTCTTTCACTCCAGATCGTTAACTGGTCAACTGCCGCTGCACGGAACGTATCGGCTGCTCCCAACAAAACATTTTTTCCTGCCTTCTTAAAATTATAGGCCAGCTTTCCAATCGTTGTAGTTTTTCCAACACCATTTACACCCACTACCAAAATGATATATGGTTTTGTTGGAAGGTCTGAATCAAAAGCATAGGTATTTGCTTCAGGTGCATCTACCAGTAATGCTTCAATTTCCTGCTGCAACATTTTATTCAGCTCCTCTGCATTCAGGTATTTGTCTTTCGCCACTCTTTTTTCTATGCGGTCAATAATCTTAACGGTGGTTTCTATACCCACATCTGCCCCCACCAATGCTTCTTCCAAATTATCCAGCACTTCTTCATCCACCGTACTTTTTCCGGCAATAGCTTTGCTTATCTTGGCAAAGAAACCTTCTTTGGTTTTTTTCAGACCTTCGTCAAGACTTTCCTTTTCTTTTTTCCCGAATAGTTTATTAAAGAATCCCATGCCCCTAATCCGCCAAAGGCGGAGAATTTTGCCGACCTCTCCTGAACGAAGTCTTTTTTAATAATATACCACCCTTCAGGGGATGGGGGCATTTAAACAACAAAAGCCATCCGTTTTCCACGAATAGCTTTTGAATACCTTACTAACTCAAAATTATTTCTGTGCTAAAAAATCTTTAACCTTGTCTTTGTGGACAATCTGCTCTTTAAATGTATAAGCACCAGATTTAGGACTGCGAACAGCCTTAATCACTTTTGTCCAGTTTTTTGCTTCGGCGGCTTGTTTAGGATCTTTCTTCTGAGCGGTTTTTGCTGCTTTTGCCATGATTACTTGATTTCTTTATGAACAGTTACTTTTTTCAGAATCGGGTTGAACTTTTTCAGTTCCAATCTCTCAGGATTGTTCTTTTTGTTTTTTACCGTGATGTAACGGCTGGTGCCTGGCTGACCACTTGTTTTGTGCTCAGTGCATTCCAGTATTACTTGTACACGACTACCTTTCTTTGCCATTTTATTTTAACGTTTAAATACTTTTTATTATTCCATTCAGCCTGCCCTGAGCGAAGAGAAGGGTTAGATTTTTTCTCCCTGTGCTCTCAATTCTTTTACTACGCTAAGTAATCCATTTTTATTAATGGTACGCATTGCATTAGTTGATAGTTTCAACGTAATCCACTTATCTTCTTCAACCAGATAAAACCTTTTTTTCTGCAGGTTAGGCAGAAAACGACGCTTGGTCTTAATGTTTGAGTGAGAAACCTTGTTTCCACCCATCGGAACTTTACCTGTAACCTGACATACTCTGGCCATGATTGTTCTAAATTTTGGACGGCAAAGGTAGGGGAATTAATGAATAATTAAGAATGAATAATTAAGAATTTTACCCCCGTGGCCGATTTTTCCTGACAAGCTGTGAAAAGCTTTAGTTTGTTTACTCTCAGGTGCTAAAATACAGATTTTGTAGCCAGCTTCTGGTTCTTTGGGCATCGTCTGTTGCGTCGCACACTTCAGGGTCCGGTTCATTGGTCATCTTTTGCCCAATTGACTGTTTTCAAATAACTTCGCCACTCTCAATAAACTAATTAACTAATACCTAATTAACTCAAATATGGCATACGATGTAGTAGTTCTCGGAAGTGGCCCCGGCGGTTATGTAGCGGCTATCCGTGCATCTCAGTTAGGATTTAAAACGGCGATTATTGAAAAAGAAAGCCTCGGCGGTGTCTGCCTCAACTGGGGCTGTATCCCCACCAAAGCTCTTTTGAAAAGTGCCCAGGTAATGGAAGACATTAAACATGCCAGTGGCTACGGAATCGAAGCTACAGGAACCGCCAATTTTGAAGCGGTGATAAAAAGAAGCCGTGGTGTAGCTGATAAAATGAGCAAAGGCGTTCAGTTCCTGATGAAGAAGAATAAGATTGATGTAGTGATGGGCTTTGGTAAACTGAAAGCAAAAGGACAAATAGAAGTGACTGCTCCTGATGGTAGCCTGCCTACCGGACAGGCAGGCAAAAAAATAGTAGAAGGCAAACATATCATCATCGCAACCGGTGGCCGCAGCCGTGAGTTGCCTGCTTTAAAACAAGACGGGAAAAAAATAATTGGTTACCGTGAAGCCATGAACCTTCCTTCTCAACCAAAATCCATCATCGTGGTAGGCAGTGGTGCGATTGGTGTTGAGTTTGGTTATTTCTACAACAGCATGGGAACAAAAGTGACCATCGTTGAATTTTTGCCAAGAATCGTTCCGGTAGAAGATGAAGAAATTTCTAAAGAATTAGAAAAGAATTTTAAGAAAAGCGGTATTGACATCATGGTGAATAGTGAAGTAATATCTGTTGACACATCCGGAGCTGGTGTAAAAGCAAAAGTAAAAACTGCAACCGGGGAGGTAGTATTGGAAGCAGATATTTTATTAAGTGCTGTTGGTTATGCTGCTAATATTGAAGGCGTTGGTTTGGAAGAACTCGGCATCAAGACTGACAAAGGCCGCATTATAGTTGATAAATATGGTCAAACGAATGTGCCGGGCTTCTATGCCATTGGTGACTGTGCACCGGGCCAGGCATTGGCCCACGTTGCCAGTAAAGAAGCCATAATTACAATAGAAAATATTGGTTACAGCGAAAAGAAATATAACCACCAGCCGGAAGCATTAGATTATAACAACGTACCCGGTTGTACGTATTGCTATCCGGAGATTGCATCAGTTGGTTATACTGAAAAGCAAGCAAAAGAAGCTGGTTATGAAGTAAAAGTTGGTAAGTTTCCATTAAGTGCAAGTGGTAAAGCATCTGCTGCCGGACATACAGAAGGTTTTGTAAAAGTAGTGTTTGATGCCAAGTACGGCGAATGGCTCGGCACCCACATGATTGGTTATAATGTTACCGAAATTATTATTGAAACTGTACTGGGACGTAAATTAGAAACTACCTACCATGAAGTGCTGAACAGCATTCACCCTCACCCAACTATAAGTGAAAGTGTGAAAGATGCGATTGAGTTGGCGTATGGGGAGGCAATACATTTGTAGTCAGAAATAAGATTGATATGATTGAAAGGGATTATGAGGAAACTTGTAATCCTTTTTTTTATTGAGCTTAAAACAAATTCACCGGGTTAGTTCAAATAAAAAAGCCCCGGATCTCTCCAAGGCCCTTGCTTGCCGTTAGTATAAGTTTGGTTGCGACGGTATAAACAGTTATAATTTGATAAATCGCTGCTTCATAGACTCCCCATTTTCCTTTTTCGCTGCAATGAAATATATGCCTGCTTGCAGCCTGCTGATGTCAATTCGTTGATTTTTTGACGTAATCATCACATTCATAACATTTTGACCTTGCAGATTAGTCACAAAAATAGTTTTGCCAATCCACCTGATATCGTAGGTAAAATCAATGCTCACCTCATTTGAAGCCGGATTTGGGTATAATTGGGGATGCAGCCATTTAGGATCTTCCTCTGGTAAAGGCGTTTCAAATGTTTGTGGGGCATCCAATCCTTTGGATTGCAATATTGAATTTCGTACTGCACCAATGGCAAATAAAGCCCTCATCCTTGCCTTCTGGCCGTAGGTGAACATATTGATACAATTATCGTTGGTATAGTCCATATAGTTCATATACATATCACCATAAGGACTGTTGCCACAGGTAACACGAATAGTAGTTGGACAACCCACCGTATAGGAAGCTTGCTTAGGTGTATCACTTACCCCGTCATCACCGCAATTTGCATCTCCCCACAGGTGTTTCAGGTTCAGCCAATGACCCACTTCATGCACGGCTGTCTTTCCCATATCGTAACCAGAAGGTCCACTTGAAGTTCCGAAAGCGGAATACGAGATTACAACACCATCTTTATTCTCCTCTCCACCGGGCATACTAGAATAACCCGCAAACCTGTCCAGGTTACAAACCCATATATTCAGATAACTTTTTGGATCCCAGGCATCATCACCCATCTCAGAAGAGAACTTCACCAGGTCATCTGCCTTCCATTTAGTGATTGGAGTGTATTTGCGTACTATACCTGATGTAGAACGTTTATTAGGATCAGAGATAGCTAATTGAAATTCGATTTCGCAATCAGCGGCCAACTGCCGGAAATGAGCCGGTGTATTTGTTGTGTCTGCATTACGGCGGCGAAAATATTTATTAAGCGCATCAATCTGGCTGCGAACCTGCGCATCACTTATTTTTTCTGCCTGTGTATGATAAATCACATGTACTATAACTGGAATTTTAATAACTGCATCTTCAGGCCTGTTAGTGGCACCTCTATTTTCTGTTTTTTGACTGGTAAATCTTTCGATGGCTGCAATCCTGTCAATTATTGACGGATTACGCATCATTTCTTCCTGCTGATAAGCAGTAGACGCACATTTTTGCTGCGCAGATAGCTGGCTTGTAAATGCAAATACAGTAAAAAGGGCAATAGTTAATTTCGCCTTCATAGTTCCAGGTTTTAGTACGTTAGCATGGTCAATAATTATTGCCATGAGCTGCTCATCAGGGATTGGAAAAAAAGAAAGGAAATTGGGGGATTTAAAAAGAGTCTCTTAGGGATTAGATTTCAACGGGTAGAATTACTACGAATTTTTGTGTTAATCCTTACGTAAATATAATTCTTTTAAATTATTATGCAAGCATTTGGGCAGGAAGTTTTACATCGTATTTTTCCTATTCCATGTATTTACCCTTTAAATCTTTAACAGCCATAAAAGTTTCGACTGCTTATTTTTGTGTCAAATCAATTCTCTTTCATGAAGAAGTTATTTTTTATAGCGGCCCTTGCTGGTTTTATAGCCTGTAAGAATAAAGACAATAACGAAACGGATAAACCAGACCCCAATGCGCCAAAGCTCATGAGTTATTCAATTGTGGCTACTTATCCGCATGATACTTCTTCTTTTACAGAAGGTTTACTGTTTTATAAAGACAAAATGTATGAAAGTACAGGGCTGGAGGAAAAATCAAAGTTGATGGAGGTTGATTTAAAAACAGGAAAAGCAATCCGAAGCACTAATCTTGATAAAAAATATTTTGGTGAAGGAATGGTAATTATTAACGATACCGTTTACCAGATGACTTATACAACCAAGATTGGTTTTATGTATTCATTGAAAGATTTAAAAAAAATTGGAGAGTTTAAATATGATGCAGCACAAGGTTGGGGAATGACCACCGATGGAAAAAATATTATTGCTACACATGGTACCAGCGACATTAATTTTTATGAGCCCGGAACTTTCAAACTCTTAAAAACACAGGCAGTTACTGAATCAGGTGGTCCTGCTGTAAGTATCAATGAACTGGAATATATTGATGGATATATCTATGCCAACCAATGGCAGTATCCGTATATTTTAAAGATTGATCCAAACACCGGCATAGTAGTAGCAAAAGCTGACCTTACAAAAATTATTGAGCGGATAAGAAGCATTTACCCCAAAGCAGATGTACTAAACGGAATTGCTTACGACCCATCAACAAAAAAGATATATATAACCGGAAAAAACTGGCCCGAATTGTATGAGGTTCAGTTTAGCCAGTAATTACTTGCTGATAATATAAATAACAGAACTGCATCTTTTCACATCCCCTATCGCTTTAAAATTAGAACGAAGGCCATTGAAGAAAGAAGCAATAAGATTTGTCTTCCCATTCTTGTATTTACTGCTCAGCATAGAAACATAAAAACTATCATACCGCATGGGTTTATACTGCAAAATCTTTAACCCATGCTTCTCCATCAGCACTTGCATTGACTGAGGAGAAAAATGATACAGGTGCCGGGGCACATCATAAGCAGCCCAGTGTTCTTTATATATAGCCGCATCCTTCGATGTATAATTAGGCACAGCGATAAAAAGTTTCCCGTTTTCTTTCAGCAATAATTTCAATTGTGCCACATATCCCTGCAGGTCATGCACATGCTCCAGCACATGCCACATAGTAATAGCATCATAGGAAGATGAGTGTAACTGATAGAGCTGGCTAACATCTGCCAGATCTATATTGTACAATTGTTTGCCGACTGCTCTGGCATCAGCATCTGGCTCCAGGCCTGTAACCTGCCAGTCTGCCTGTTTCATTTCATTAACAAAAGAACCAGTGCCACTTCCAACATCCAATAAACTTCCTTTTTGTATGCCAGTAGCTTTAGATATTAATTTTCTTTTTTGCCTTAGTGTTTTTTTTCGTACAGATTGATACAAACGGTTTACTAAACCTTTAGAAGTATTCGTATGTGAAATATAATTTTCCGATTTGTAATAAGGAGAAATAGACGCTGCCTCCGGCACATCCTGTGTAAACCTCAACAAACAGCCATTACATTCAGCAATTGCAAAAGTTTCGCCACTGATAGTATAGTCTTTTGCCGATAAAGCATTCTTTATATCAGCCGTACCGCAAACAGGGCAATGGGTATAATGAATATGTTGACTCATGTAGAAGCCGCCCCGAATTAAACGGGACAGGCAAAGTAAACTGAAATTGATTAAATACGTTACGGAAGAATTTGGTAACCCGTTGCAGCTTCCTGCGGAACCAATTGCTGTCTGTTTGCTGCAGAAGAAATATCAACTCCTTGCTCAGAAAAATACCAGCCTAAGAACATGAGGGAAAGCAAGGCAACTGCCAACGCATAAATCCACCATTGCGATTTTTTTTCTTCTTTCTGGCTCAGCATCTCCGTCATTTCCACAGAAGTTTTCTCCTCCTCCCCCACCCTTACCATGTGTTCTGCTTTTTCCCGTATCACTTTTTCTGCAATTATGGATTTTTCAAAAACTAAATCAGTGGCAACAGGGCTAAGTTTTACATCACCTCCAAGACCTTTATTCAATGTGCCGATACCATTCCAGTTAATTACAAATCCCTCTCCAATTTGCTTTTTCATATCAAAAGCAAAATCATTAAAACGAAAGATTGCTTCCCGGTCTGAAATACCCAGCGCAGTAGCCAGCCATTTGAAAAAATGCTGACCCGGTAAATGACTACCCGGGTCTAATGCAACCGCATAAGAAGGCGGATTGATTTTCTTATTGAAAAAATCAATTGCTGCTGATTTTCTCTCCAATAAAAAAGTACCGATGCCCGGCACAGGTAATTGTTTATGCTGAAGGAGATATTGATACAGTTGGGTGTACATCATCAGTTCTTTTGGTCGAACGAAAATACGATTCCGCCGACAAAGTTGAATCCATATACCGGATATTGGTTCCAGCGTTGATATTCGTTATTGAAAATGTTATTAAACTGTGTCCACAGATTGATATTCTTAGTGATTTTGAATTCCAGCCCTGCACTTAAATCTGATGAACTGGCTAATTTAGCTGAACTGCCATCTTTCTTTCTATAGTGTGGGCCGCTCCATGCAAACCAGTCTGTTTTCAGCCATAGGTCTTTTATTATCTGAATACGCATAGCCGTTTTAAATTCCAACGGTGACAGGCCCCATGCTTCTGCATTATCTATTAAGCCTGAATACTGGTTGAAGGTAACTCCGGCAATAACAGAAATTTTTTCATGAACAGCATAACCGAGTTCAGCCCCAAAGTTTACCACTTTCATTAGTCTTTCATTCAACACCCGGAATGATTTGCCACCAAGCCCTGTTATTGAATCATTCACAAACAATGGCTGGTTATTTATTTTATTAAACCCAACTTTTGCGGCGTAGCTAAAATGATCCCCAACAGAACCTTTGAAGCCAGCAAACCTTTCTTCTATCCAGGTATTCTTAAACGAAGAGGGCAGCCATAACCAGGGATTCTGTGATGCTAAGTACTGATAGGTTGTTTTCCTGATATAACCAGTCCAGCCGAGTTGGAAAGTAAACCGTTTGTCTTGCGTATTAATATCAGCCAGCACATTCGGAAACATTTTAAAAGTCTTGTTGTCCCACGATGGCCTGATACCTATCTGTGCATTGATCTTTGATGTTTTATAAAGCACAGATGGTGAAATGTAATACATCGTATTATTGAAAGCCGTTTTGTTATTGGGTGAAAGACGGGTAAGATCGAAAGTGATACCAAGGTTAACAGCAAATTCCTTACCCAAGGTTTTTTGTAAAGGGAGGTTTAATACCGTATTACTTTCAGAATTCTTCAGGTTATCGCTGAACACATCAATCTTTAATTCGGGCCAGTAGGTCAACCCAAATTCTGTTTTTTTCATATTATGTACAGCAACTCTTGCCGCTATGGTCTGAAAATTTTGCCTGATAGAATCTATAGCAAATACAAGTGTTTCCGGTTGATAACCGTATTTATAAGTTCTGTTCTGTTTCAACCCTATACTGGCATCCCATTCCAGGTTATTACCCGATTGAAAGAAACCTGACAGCTTAATATCGGTATTAGCAAATTTTTGAAATTCTCTTTTCCCGTCCGATCCTACATGCTTTGCATAAATATTTAACCCGGCTGTTTTACCATCACCAAAGGAAATACCAGCTTGTACAAATGGTGTACGCAAACTTCCAAAACCAACTTTTACATAACTGCTGTTATCAAATTTGCCGCCTGAGTCAATATCCATTGCCAATGGCTTTAATGCCCCGGGCTGATAAGCAAACAATAAATTCTGATTGGGAATATCATAACTCAATTTTGCCTTTGTAGTATCAGGTGAAGGTGGGGAAGCATTGAAGTTAATCTTAGCCGCTTCCCGAAGCACCGGTTTAAAGCTGGAAACTATATCAATTCCGCCTTTCTTCGTGGTATCCTTTTGGGCAAATGAAATTCCAAAAGAGAAAATCCCTAATCCAATAAAAAAGATTCTATATAGTTGTTTCTTCATCATTTTTTTAGCTCCGCCATCCGGCGGATTGGGGTTTAATTATTAACCTTGCTTGATTTTCCTTCTTCTACAGTTACCTGGCTCAGTTTCGCCTGTGCTTCACTTTTCAATTCTGCATTAATAGTATTATCAACAACGCTCTGGAAAGTAGCTTTGGCATTAAAATAATCTTTCTGTGCAAAATAAATATCGCCCAGTAAGATGTAGGCTTTAGTTACCCAATAATCATAAGAGCCGGATTTATTAACTGTTTCAAAAGCTGCTTTCTCTGCTTCCACAAGTTTATTTACTTTAAACCAGCAATTGGCAATTTCATAACGGGCTTCAGCCGCCATTGCAGCTTTATTTATTTGCACTACGGTTTTGAAATTAGCTATCGCCAGATCATACTGTCCACCCACCTGGTAAGATTTAGCAATGGCCATATTCGCCAGTGTCTTATCATCCGCACTGCTGCCTTTTGCGTCTGTCAATTCTTTTGCATTTTCAACAGCCTCGGTCCATTTCTGCTGCTGATACTGGCAACGGAGTAACCCTCTCATTGCTTCCAGCTTATTTTCCTGGCTGGCAGTAATTTGTTTTAGCTGTATATAATATGTTTCTGCCTTCGCATAATTTTTTAATTCAAAAAAATTAATTCTTGCGGCTGTCAACACAGCTCTTTCTGCATATTGGTTGGGTGCATTGGCTGCTACTACATCATATCCTGTAAGGGCATTATTCCAATCTTTTCTCGCATTGTATATTTCTGCCTTATTGAAATTTGCCTCCAACGCATACACCCCGTCAGGAAATTTTTGCAGGTAATTATTAAACCCCGCTAATGCTTCGTTCATTTTTTGGTCATCATATTGTTTTTCTGCAGCAGCGTAAGTAAGCGAATCTTCTGTGCTTACACTCAGCGGACGGCCAGCACCCCGCATAAACACCGCATACTCATCCGGCTTCCCGTCTTCTACATAAATAGTTTTTACATTATCCAACGCATCTTCTGCCTCCGGAGAGTTAGGGTATTTGTCAACTAATATTTTAAATTGTTTTAACGCTTCGGCATTATTATCAAGATTGTAATACGCCGTTCCCATTTTAAGGTATGCTTGCGGAACCAGGCTGGCATTACCACTTGTTTTTGCTACTGCATTTAAATAAGGAATCGCTTCACTGAATTTTTCATCACTCATGTACGTATTTGCGATCTCCATATTTGCATCTGTAACCAGCGATGATGCAGGAAATTTCCTTATCATCGTATTCATCAACGTAATCTTATCCTTTGGATTTTTTACCCCGGCCAGCATCGCATTCTGAAAAGTAGCATAGTCTTCGGAAGGCCAGGAAAATTTGATCACATTATCATACATCGTTTTTGCTTTTGCATAATCTTTCATCATATAGTAGCAATCAGCAGTACGGATATAAGCATCCTGGGTAAATGAGTTTGAACTCAGGGATGGATTTCTTCCCAGCGGTTCAAAATACGTTACGGCGACAGGATAATTTTCTTTTCGCAAATACGAATACCCAAGATTATAACGGACATTATTGGTATTGGCTTCGCCACTTGTGGGGGAACCGCCGTTTACATATTCATGGTAATATTTAATAGCATCATCTAATTTATTGCCCCGATATGACAATTCTCCTTTCCAGAAATTCAATAAGGGAAGCACTGAGCCATTATTAGGATTTTTTATTGCTTTATCCAGCAACGCATCTGCCTCGGCCAATCGGCCATCATTAATCAATTCTGTAGCCCGGCCGTATAAAATTCTTGGATATAGTCTTTTTGCATTCTCCGATGGCTTGTCCAATCCCTCCAGCAAAGCTTGTGCATCTTTATAATTATTAGTATTAGCCAGAACATCAATCATTAGCTCTTTTGCTTCTTTATTATAGGTCGAATTAGGATAATCCGCAATAAAAGCACTGAGGCTATTCAAAGCTTCATCCTGGTAACCCAACTCATAAGAAAGTTTTGCATACTGGTATTTGGAAATTTCCTTTTGCTCCGTATTGTTACTATTGGAAGAACAAAACAGGAAAGCATTTCTTGCATTTGATTTCTGGCCTGTTCTCAGGTAAGCATCACCCAGCAGGTACATAGCATGCTGACTTAAGGAATCATCCTTACCACTTAATTGTTTAAATCCGTCAATTGCTTTTGACAGTTTATTGCCCTGGTAATAGCAATAAGAAAGTTCATATAAATCTTCCCGCCGTACTTTTTTTGAGCGGCTTACATAGTCTTCGAGAAAAGGCAATGCTTTTGCATATTCCTTTTGTTCAAAATAGGCATGACCAATCAATTGCTTTAACTCCAGATCATAATACTGGGAGCTGCTGCCGGTTTGTAATTTATTTTGGATATAGGTAATTGCTTCATCCTTTTTTCCCTGTATATAATATATCTGCGCAATATAATAAGGAACGACTGTGCCATAGCTTTTCTCATTCTCAACAATCTTAAAAGCCTGCAACGCCTCTCCATACTGTGCATCACGGAAGGCAAGAAAACCATAGTAGTAGTTTGCATCCATGTAATTTGGATCGTCCTTTATACTCCTGATGCTGTTGAACAATGGTTTTGCCTCAGCAAAACGCTGCAATGCAAAATAAGAATAGCCCTGGTGAAATTTCATATCCGCAATTTCACGGTTGCTGAGGTTTTCTATACTGGCCTGTTCATATAACTGAGCGGCTTTCGTAAACTGTTGTTGCCTGAAATAATATTCTGCCAAATGAAAACTCATCATTTGGGTTCTGGCTGTATTTTTTTGCAATTCAATATATTCTTTTGCTTCATCTTCTGCCCTCCCCTCACCTTGTTTTAATGCACAAACAGTGGTGTAATAATTTATTTCCTGCACAGTGATGGCTGTATTGGCTTTATCTGTTTCCCTGACAGCCTGCTTCAACTCCTTAAACAAAGGATAGGCTAAGCTGTACTGCTCTTTTTGAAAATATTCTTTGGCTTCTTTGAAAGTGGACTCCGGGTCTGAATAAAAACGGGTCTGTTGAGAAAAAGCTGAGATGCTGAATAAAATGGCTATAGTGAGAAAACTTTGATTCTTCATTAATTTGTCCTTTATACCGTTGGCCCGATTGCTATCGGGATAAATTCCTTAACGTTGCGAATATTCAAATTATTTCAGGTCAATCCAAACATCATTCCAAACAAGTGTGGATAAGTACATTATAAAGGTACGTTTTAACATTTCGTTCATCCTTAGTCACTAAATGGAGATAGAAATTCTTTTAGTATCATTGCACAACTAACTAATAAATACCTATGAAAAAACTATTCAATACAAAATATTCCGACAAATCTGTTTCATTCGCATTACTCCTGCTGCGGCTCTCTGTTGGCGGCCTGATGATTCCGCATGGTTATCAAAAACTAATGAACTTTACCGCCAAGTCATCCGGCTTTAGCGACCCTTTTCATATCGGCGGTCCCGTCTCCATGAGTTTAACAATTTTTGCCGAATTATTTTGCGCCGTGTTTATTGTGGTGGGCCTAATGACAAGGCTTGCCTGTATTCCATTGATAATTGCTATGTCTGTAGCCTTGTTCTATTCTCATAATGGGCAGATATTCGGCGATGGTGAACATGCTGCATTGTACCTCGCTGGATATATTGCTCTTTTATTTACCGGACCGGGTAAATTAAGTGTAGACAGGATGATAGGAAAATAATAATTAGCTTAGATAATGTTTACAACCAGCACACAAATTCGAGTCCGCTATGCAGAAACCGACCAGATGGGTGTAGTCTATCACAGCAACTTCTTTCCTTATTTTGAATCGGCAAGGGCTGAATCCATCCGTGAGTTAGGATTTACCTACGCCGACATGGAAAAGATGGGAGTGATAATGCTGGTGGTAGATGTGCATTGCCGCTACCTCCGTCCGGCTAAGTATGATGACTTGCTGACAGTAAAAACAATACTAAAAGAGTTGCCCGTTCATCATAAAATTGAATTTCATCATGAAGTATATAACGAAAAGGGTAAGTTACTTGTCGTTGGAAAAATCATCTTATACTTTATGGAAGCCAATGGTATGAAACGAACCATCATGCCTGCTCAACTACTGGAAAAACTACAATCCTATTTTGGTTAATTTTACCCGATGGAGAATTTAGATAAGTCATTGCCGGATAACTTGCCTGAGGGCAGCCAGGTGAAAAACGAAGAGGAAATGATTTCTCCGGAAGAAATTATTGTATTCCCTCCTAAGTATGAAAAACAGGAACATGCAACCAATATCTGGTTACGTTCATTTGTAAGCCTGGCAGCCTATTTAGTTTTAGGATATTATATTTTTCCCAGCTATAAAATTCTGTTGCTTATCACTGCTGTTATTATGATTCATGAACTGGGGCATTTCTTTGCCATGAAATTTTTCCGGTACAAAGACCTCGGTATTTTTTTTATCCCTTTACTTGGAGCTTACGTTTCCGGGAGCAAACGGGAAGTATCGCAAAAAGAATCGGCCATTATTCTGTTAGCCGGGCCTTTGCCCGGTATTGCTATTGGCATTGCTTTTTTCTTTTTGTATAAGAATAATCCCGATCTCTCTTTGGCCGGTTTGTCATTTTATACTATTTCCATATCATTTATACTATTAAACCTGATCAATCTTTTGCCTGTTTACCCATTGGATGGCGGCCAATTGCTGAACAGGGTTTTCTTAGATGAGGAAAGTTGGGTAAGTAAAATTTTTGTTTTTCTTTCCATCGGATTTTTGATCTGGTTTGCATTATATGGCACCAGCCGTCCTTTTTATGCGTTACTCCTCTTTCCATTAATGATGATACTGCGGATGTTTGGCGATTCTAAATTAAAATCATTAGAGAAAAAAATTCAGCTAAGCGACATTGACATGGATAAATCCTATGAAGATTTACCTGACGAAGATTATTGGAAAATCAGGAACATCATAATAGCAGAGCATCCTGCATTTAAAGATGTAGCTCCATCTCCACCTTATGAATATGATGCGAAAGAGGAAAAGATAATGACCACCGTTCATAGCCTTTTGCACCGGCACCTGATACAGGACCTTTCACTTGCGGGCAAGCTATTTATCATTATTTGTTGGGTGGGTGCTTTTGCTGCACCCTGGTTTTTAGAAATGTACCAGTCTATTTTAAGCCGGTTTGGGTATTGACCAAATCAAACCCGGTGATAATCGCCTTTCCAATTTTTAATAGCCTGTTTAATTTGCTTTTGCGACAATTTTTCTTCGACTGCTTTTTTTGCCAATGCAAGAAACTCTTCATCACTGGCAAAACGAAGGGCAATGATTTGTCCCATTCTCAGTTGCTTATCAAAAGGTTTGCCTGTAAGAATAAAATGCCGGAAGTTTTCTTCAGCCCGGATGGCTCTGTCCTGTGCTCTAAGTGCAAATGCCCTTGCATACCAAAATAATAATATTAAAACAACGAAAGCTACTACAAGCAAGGCCGCAGAATAATGTGTGTGTGCATCAGCATAAAAGAGATTTAAAATACTGCAGCCGAATCCTAATATAACTAATATTCCGGCTACATAATGATACAAAGGAACAAGCCTTGTGTGGTTTTTTAAATTCTGTTCAGTCATAGCACTTAGTTTGTGGTTTAGGTTTATAGTTGTAACACTGAAAGTAGGATATTTCACTCACTATTTCAATTCATCCAGCACTTTGTACATTTTATTGACCACCCCGGAAGTTTTACCGCTATAATTATTAACTAAGAAAGAAAAAATATACTCCTTTCCATCTTTTGCTTTATGATAACCACAAAAACCTTTTACATCGCTGATGGTGCCACTTTTCATTTTCATGCCGTTGTATTCAGGCAATGCGTTGTAGAAAGACTGAAACCAATCTTTTGTCCTTGCATATTTCAATATTTCTACCTGTGCATGGGTGGTAATGCGGTTGAGTGGTGAGAGGCCAGATCCGTCATACATATTCAATTCATCTTCATCCAGCCCTTTTTGTTTCCAAAATTTCTTTACGATAGAAACTCCACTGTCATTTGACCCAACGCCTTGTTTTTCGTAAGCAAATGTTTTAATCAATGCTTCGCCATAGAGATTAATACTTTTTTTAAGGAACCAGTAAATGATGGAATCGAGAGAGGGGGAAACAATATAATTAGAGGGCTTTGCATCATATTTTAAAGGTTTTTTATTGGCTTTATACTCCAAACTACTTGTAAACTTTTCACTAACTGTAATTTTTGAATCATCGAATTCCTTCCTGAGCTCTTCGATAAACTTTAAGGATGGAATTGGCATTGCACCTGATATTGAAAACTCTTTTTGACCCAATGGGATTGTTCCCCGTACAAAGCCATTTACGGTATAAGGAGCAATATAAATGTATCCATTATCTCCACTACCTTTTGAACCGGTTTTTAATTCATTTATTATGGAATAGAATACTTCTGTTGGCTCTGTTCCGATAATTTCCACATCATCGCCTTGTTTAGCCCCTGGTCTCAGAAAAAGGTCATATTGATTTTCATTCCAGTTTATCCCACCTGCACCTGCTCCATAATAGTTTCCTATGTCTTGCCATATCCAGCCATCTGGTATGGTATTAGATTCAAATGAATTTTCATCAATTATTACATTTCCATCAATATACTTTATTTTTTTTATTGATAGAATCTCTGAAACTGCAAAAAGTATTTTTTTTCTTCCTGTTGTTGAATAGCGGTTTGAGCCAAACGTAGGGTCACCGACCCCTCTAATTAATAAATCTCCCTTAAGAGTATCGTTAATTATTTTTCCATCGAAATAAAAAGGTGTCCGATACTTATAGCCCTTACCTAACAACTCAAAAGCAGTCGCAGCAGTAATAATTTTTTGTGTAGAGGCTCCAGCCAAACCAACTTGTGAGTTTTTATCAAATACCACTTGCCCGGTCTTTGCATCAATTACATACAAAGAACTGATGGCATGTTTCATCTGGCTGTCGTTTTCAAATTGCTGAAAGGCTTTTTCTAATTTTTGAGAAACAGTTTGTGCAGGTAAAGTGCAGGGCAGAAAGCACAGGGTGAAAAAGGGTAGCCACTTCATAGAATTACTTTTAATCAAAACTAAAAAGAATTAAATTTGAAATATGGAAAATGAAGTTAAAGAACCGGCACCGAAGTTCAATTTTGTTTCCCAGGAGGCATATTTGGCAATGGAAAGGGCTTCGGATACAAAGCATGAGTATTATAAAGGCGAAGTATTTGCCATGTCGGGTGCATCCTGGGAGCATAATGTAATAGTTAAAAACATCAATACACTTATTCTTCCTTATTTAAAAGGGAAGCCCTGTGATATGTTTGGAAGTGATTTACGGATTCATGTACCAGAAAACACTCTCTATACCTATCCTGATTTTTCTATTATATGTGGCAAGCCGGAAACTAATGATGAAGAAAAAGATACAATTGTTAAACCGTCCGCAATCATTGAAGTGCTTTCCAAATCAACCAAGGACTATGACAGAGGTTCCAAGTTCATGCTCTATCGGAGCATAAATACCCTGAACGAATATATTACCATCGATTCTTTATCCATCAGTATAGAAATATATACCCGCAATTCTGACAACACCTGGATACTATCTGAATTCAAGCAACTCCACGACAGTTTTGTTCTATCAACTATTGGGCTTACACTTCTATTGAAAGATGTATATGAAGATGTAAAAATTGAAGATTAAACTAAAGAAATTCATTTGAAACAAATCAATGCCTCTATCATCACCATCGGAGATGAACTGCTGATAGGTCAGACTATTGATACAAACTCCGCCTTTATTGCCCAGGAACTGAATAAAATCGGTGTGTGGGTGCGTCGCCGGGTGGCAGTGGGAGATGTGTATGATGATATCTGGGATGCACTTGATGAAGAAGGCCAGCAATCAGATATTATTATCATTACCGGTGGCCTTGGCCCAACAGCAGATGATATTACCAAACCACTGCTTTGTAAATATTTCGGCGGCAAGCTTGTAGTAAATGAAGGTGTACTAAAACATGTTAAGTATCTTTTTGAAGTTGTTTTTCGCAGGCCAGGCCCCATGCTGGAACGGAACATGAAGCAGGCTGAAGTGCCGGATGTATGCACGGTGTTGCATAATGCAAGGGGAACTGCACCGGGAATGTGGTTCAGCCACCCCGCCCCCCGCAGTGGGGATCTGAAACATGATAATGCAAAGAAACATGACAAGTATCTGAGAGCCGATCCAATAATTTACGGATTGCTAAAAGAATTTGTTGTTACTCACCGCAGCAATCCTACAGAAGCTGAAAATATATTGTGGGGTGTAGTACAGGCTAAAAAAATGGCAGGATTTAAATTCAGACGACAGCATATCATCTCTAACTACATAGCTGATTTTGTCTGTCTTTCAGAACAATTAGTTATTGAAGTTGACGGTTTATATCATCAAATAACAGAAAATAAAATCAGCGATGAAGAAAGAACAAAAGATTTGAACAAGCTTGGCTTTGAAGTTCTTCGATTTACTAACGAACAAGTTCTTAATGATACAGATAATGTAATCAACACTATTGTTCTCCGGATTAAAGAAAGAAATACCAAACTGTCGGAGAACAAAATCCCGCCTGCGGGGGGTGGGGGGGCCGTATTTATCTCTCTACCCGGTGTACCACATGAAATGAAAGGCTTAATGATAAATGAAGTAATTCCAAGATTGCTTTCAACATTCACTTTGCCGGCCATCGTTCACCAAACTGCCTTTACATTCGGGCAAGGAGAATCTATGCTGGCTGAGCTATTGAAAGATTTTGAACCTGCCCTCCCACCACACATCAAATTGGCTTATCTGCCCAATTATGGTATGGTGAAACTAAGACTGACCTCGCAGGGAAATAATAAAGATGAAGTAGAGAAAGAACTGGCACCTTATTTTGAACAATTGCAGGAACTGGTAAAAGAATTTCTTGTTACCAATAAAGATGTAGGGCTGGAAGTGGTGATTGGACAGCTATTAAAAGCAAAAGGTAAAACGATGGCAACAGCCGAAAGCTGTACAGGTGGTTATATTGCTCATTTAATTACCAGCATTGCCGGCTCATCAGCCTATTATAAAGGCAGCATAGTTAGCTATGCCAATGAAGTAAAAGAAAATGTACTGGGAGTAAAGCATGATACATTAATAAGTGAAGGTGCGGTAAGTGAAGAAACAGTAAAACAAATGGTAAGCGGTGCAATAAATGAACTGAATGTGGATTTTGCCCTGGCTACTTCCGGCATTATGGGGCCTGATGGCGGTACGGATGAAAAACCGGCCGGCACTGTATGGATTGCGGCAGGCAACAAAGAAAAAGTGGAAACCCTGAAACTAAATCTCCGGTTTGACAGGCAACGAAATATTACCATAACTGCAAATAATGCACTCAATTTTCTTAGAAAATTTATACTGGCTAACAGTTGATAGCCTGATTATAACCAAATCATTACCTTTGGCCGGTTAAGAAATGCTTGTCTTTCCTGTTCATACGTGTTACTCCAGATGAAGGGTGATTATGATTTTCTCTTTCACTGAAAGAAAAAATCATAACAAATCAAAGATTGCAAGGGACGATGAGCTATATTCTGTTGCTGGTAAACAAATAAAAATATTATGGCTGTTGTTGATTTAATAATGCCGAAACTGGGTGAGAGCATCATGGAAGCAACTGTGCTGAAATGGCATAAACAACCCGGCGACACCGTGCAAATGGATGAAACTATCCTTGACATTGCAACTGATAAAGTGGACAGTGAAGTGCCAAGCACTGCTGCAGGTGTAATTGAAGCCATTCTGTTTAATGTGAATGACGTGGTTCCTGTCGGTACGGTGATTGCTAAAATAAGAACTGGTGTGGCAGAAACAGTAGCGTCAAAACCTGTGATATCAACCCCGGCTAAAGAAACAGATAGTCAGCCTGCCCAGCATGCGGTGGTAGTGGAAACGGCACAGCTGCAAACAGCCAATTATAAACCACAAACTAGTAATGGCTCTTCCAACCACTTCTATTCTCCATTGGTATTAAATATTGCAGCCAGCGAAGGAGTAAGTATGTCAGAACTTGAAAACATTCCTGGAACAGGTAATGAAGGAAGGGTGACAAAGAAAGATATTTTGCAATTTGTGAGCCATCGGAAGTCAGGTGGTCAGCGTTCAGAAGTAAGGACTATGAATGAACCAATGGTCATTCCTGTTTCCCGAGTAGAGCAGCAACAACAAACTAATAATAATCAGCAACTAACTACTTATAGCGGTAATGTTGAAATAATAGAAATGGACAGGATGCGGAAACTGATTGCCGACCACATGGTAAGAAGCAAGCAAACGAGTCCGCATGTTACCAGCTTTACCGAAGCAGATGTTACCAACCTGGTGCAATGGAGAGATAAAGTGAAAAAAGATTTTGAGAAAAGAGAAGGTTCAAAAATTACTTTCACCCCATTGTTCATTGAAGCTATTGTTCGGTGTATTAAGAAATTCCCATTGATTAATTGTTCTCTTGACGGGAATAATATTATCATCAAGAAAGATATCAATATAGGTATGGCCACTGCTTTGCCTTCCGGCAATCTTATTGTACCTGTTATTAAAAATGCTGACCAGTTAAATCTTGTTGGGCTGACGAAACAAGTAAATAATCTGGCAGATGCAGCAAGAAATGGTAAACTCAAAGCCGATGATACAACTGGCGGCACTTTCACAATCACTAATGTTGGCACTTTTGGAAGCCTGATGGGTACCCCAATTATTAATCAGCCGCAAGTAGCGATACTTGCTGTGGGTGCAATCAAGAAAAGACCGGTGGTAATTGAAACACCTGCCGGCGACACGATTGGAATACGCCATATGATGTATTTAAGTATGAGCTACGACCATCGCATTGTAGATGGCAGCCTGGGTGCCACCTTCTTAACCGCTGTGGCCAAGGAACTGGAAAACTTTAACCCCGGCAGAGATTTTTAAACTTTTTTCACCTTAGTTTATCAAGCTGCTGTTATACAGCAGGCTTTATTTTAAATATGCATATCCGACTCATTATACTTTTCACTGTGCTTTGTACGAAATTGACCGCACAAACCGGTAGCTGGAGTATTGTAAACGTAAAAATGGACCTGAACGAAAAGTGGAATCTATTTGGTGAAGCACAGATACGTTCACTAAAGTTTTATGATGATTTTCATTATTACGAATTGAAAGGCGGTGCTACGTATAAATTTTCCAAATCATTTTCTGCTTCGGCAGGTGTGGGTATGTTTGATACTTATTCGCCGGGGGGGAACTTTAAATCGCCGATGGCCAATGATGAAACACGGACCTGGGTACAATTGAGCATGACGCAGTATGAAAAAAGATTGAAGTTTGAGCACCGCTACAGGGCCGAGCAGCGATGGACCAGCAATGGATTTAGAAATCGCTTTCGCTACCGCCTCAACGCCATTTTGCCACTAAAGAAAAAGAAAGTCGAGCCTAAAACTTTTTACCTGAACGCATCGAATGAAATATTTTATACCGACCGGGCACCCTATTTTGAACGCAACCGTCTTTTTTTGGGAGGTGGTTACGAGTTTTCAGAAGGTTTTTCGATGCAGGGCGGATGGATGAAGCAGTTTGACTATCGCATCAATGATGAAACAGGAAGAAGTTTTTTTCAGATAGCCTTCCTGTTCGATATTCAACGGAAAAATAAAACCAGTGAAAAGGTGCCCGGTGCAATGGACTAATTGCCCGATAGCCTTCAGTATTTATCTTGCTTAAAATTATATGAGCTTCCTTTTAGTTTCAGGATAAAAAGATTGTCGTACTCCGAATCTTTTAAATCACCAGCCACTACTGTTTTACCAGCAATTTTATTAGCAATATCATCAACCGTATTGGAATGACCAACCACCAATATATTACCCTTCTTAATGGCTTTCAATTTTTCAACGAAAGCATTCATGGAATCAGGCTTACTACTATAAATCAGCAGGGGCACTTTCAAAAACAATTCTTTTAGAGGTTTGGCTGTAGAAGTGGTTCGGAGTGTATTAGTAGAATAGATATGCTTAATATTTTTACCGCTTAATAGTTGCTTTAATGCAAGAGCTCTCTGCTGCCCCTGAAATGTAAGCGGAGGGTCACCAAAAGTTTTCATGGTTGTGGGGTCTATTCCGGTTTCTTTTTCAGCATGACGGACAACATAAATAGTGGTGCTACAGGAGAACAGGGACACGGAGATTACAAGTAAGAGCAAACGCATAGATAATTGTTTTAACAACTAAAATTAAACTTCCCTTTCATTTATTACATCTTTTTTGTAAATTAGTTTTATAAACCCAGTAGCACTATGAAACAGTTATCCGAAACCTGGTTTGCAGAAGGCCGAATTGACTTCGAACTGAAGAAATACACCCTGCTTGCCTACCTGCAGGAAGTAAACAAGCATTTCGATGAGAATAAACTTTATCCCCAACTGGCGGATATGATTTTTCATTACAACAATATTGTGGCTTTCCGTGAAAACAAAAAATACCTGCAGGAACATTTCCCCAAAAAAATTACAGGGCTACAAATGCAAAAACTGCAATTGCTATACGAACAGATGATAGAAGACGATGAACTGATGCAGGAGCTGGAAGACATTATTCATTACTCGGCCGGGAAAATAAAAAAAACCATTCACAACGGAACAGAAATTTATGAATTTGTATCCGAAAAAATAAATATAACCCCTGTCGGAATTATTCCGTTAGACATACTAGAAGGCTATTTCTTTTTAAGTAGTGGCCAGGGCAAAAGCACAGCGGTGTATCATTACCGGCTTTCAATTTTTGAAAAGCATGATGAAAAATACCGTAGTATCCGGACCTTGTTTATTGATAACTGGCAACGAAGTATTGCCAGCACTTACGAACATATAAAATCAGAATTGATCCGGCACTGGAAAGACTTACCTAACCCTGCCGTTTATTCTATTGAAACTCCGCTGACTTTCCCGATAGATGAAACATTGTTGCCGGTGGCAAAAAGAAGCTTGGTGAAGTTTATCTCCGCTGCGGCATAAGTAAGGATGCCACGGTTTGAAACCGTGGCATCCTTACAGGTTATTCCACGATCTCCAACCCCCACTCCTTTCCTTTCTTTACGGCAGGCACACCTTCTGTAATCCATTTAGCAGGTTTATCTCCTTTTAATATCCAGTCGAAGAATTGCTGCATACGAATTTGATAGTCCCTCATATCTTGTCGTTGTGATAGACCATGACCCTGTCCGTTGTAATTGAACATCCAGACTTTTTTACCTAATCTTCTTAAGCCGGTAAACATTTCAATTCCCTGGTACCAGGGAACAGCACCATCGGCATCATTTGCCATAATAACCATGGGTGCTGTTACTTTATTCAAATGAAACAGCGGAGAATTTTCTAAATATAATGGTAGTTTCTCCCATAATGTTCCGCCGATGCGGCTTTGTGTTTTCTCATATTGAAACTGCCGGGCCACACCACTTTCCCATCGAATGCCACCATAAGCACTGGTCATGTTGGCAACAGGTGCACCGGCCCACACTGCTTTAAAGAGTTTCGTCATTGTGGCAACTTGTGCCCCCTGATAACCACCCCAACTATGTCCCTGTAATGCCATATTGGTGCTATCAACCCAACCTTTTTTAACCAATGCTCTTGCACCACTTACTATGTAATCATAAGCATTCTTTCCTGGGTGACCGACTGTATAATGTATATCCGGCATAAAGATGATATAACCACGGCTAACAAAGAAGGGAACATTGATTGCACTACGGATTGGTGCCGGTTCTTTATAATCATACAATCCATCACTCAATGTTTCATAGAAGTAAACAATCATAGGGTATTTTTTCTTAGGGTCAAAGTCTTCTGGTTTATACACAATGCCAGTTGCATTTTTCCCATTGTAAGCTTTCCAGTTAAAGAGTTCTGCGGTACCCCAGTTATAGTCTTTTTGTTGAGGGTTGATGGAGGAGAGTTTTGCTTCATGTTCAATACGTTTCATATTTGAATGAGAGCCCATTATTTCTAAAAGTTCATCATTGGAATAAATATCAGGGGATTGTAAATAATTCTCTTTGCTATAGATGAATTTCTCGGAGTGCTTAGATTTAGATATCCCACTAAAACTATATTCACCGGCTGTAATTGTGGCAATTACTGGTAAATTATCCCCAAGGTTACCTATTCTAATTCCTGATTTTTTAGTTTCTTGATTTTGATAACGATAAAAAAGCGGTTGTCCCGATTTTAAAAATTTTTCATCATCATTTAATCTTATATAACGATAGACTTCTCTAGTACTTCTACCCATTTTTGTAATATTGCTTACTAAATTCTGATTGGGAGAAAGGTTGATTTTCCACACATCATACTTGTCATACACATACACCGCCGAATCTCTCTCATGCCAACCCATCACACCATAAGGTCCTGGGTCATCAGGCAATTCACTTTCTTCATTCCATAATGGCACTTTTATTTTCTCCGTAATATTTCTTGTTTTATCACCGTCCCAGGCAAAATAGTTTTTCGCTTTGCGATCATACCACATTATGAATTTACCCGTTGAGGATGGATACACCTGCCCAAGCAGGTTTTCTTTTAGCAATTTTTGTTCCCCTGTATTTACATCAATAGCATAAATATCCTTTACGGTTCCACCTACCCACTGGCTTTCTATTCTTTTTCCAAAATCTGTCACCCCAACAAATATGTCTCCATCACCTTCATTAGTTTGTATTATTTGCGGCATTTCTTTGCTGCCAAGCCGTAGAATGGTTTTCTTTTCAAAGTCGTATACAGCAAGATAACTTTCCTGTTGTGCAGCCCTTAAACGGGCAGGAATCAGCTGCACTGTTTGAAGGTAATCATCGTTATAATGCCAGATATCCAGCTTCGCTTTCTCCATTTCGATAATGCTTGTATCCTTCGGCGTTGGTATTGGTGCTGCTCCAAAAAATAAACGGTTACCATTTTTGCTAAAATTAAGGTTGCCGAATTCACTGATACCCATTCCCAGTTTCATGTCCACTGTGTTTTTATCGGCCAGTAAAGCAGCACTGTCCATGCCTGGCTTATAATACCAGATACGGTAAAATTTTTGCAGCTCCTTTGGTTTCGCATCTCTTTCCGCCAGGTAAGCTATTTGGGAGCCATCATCTGTCATAGCAAAGTTCTTGAACTCATTCCCTCCCTTACTTAATACTGTTGATTTACCTTCTTTTAAATCATAATACAAAACGGTTGCCTTACTCAGCGAATCTTTTGGATTCTTTGCCTGTTCTATCAGCAATTTGTCTCCTGTTTTACTGAAATAATACTCTACTACATTGGCAAAGATTTTCTCTGCTCCGGTTTCTAATTTGCGAACTACTAAATCACTTCCAGCGTCGGCAGCAGGCCCGGCAGGTTCATCGCCATCGGCATCTTGAGAAAAGCCGGGAGTCAGGAATTCGGAGTCAGGAGTATCAGCTTCGTCATTCCTGCTCCTTTTATTTCGTTTCGGTATTGACTGGATAATATTCTCCAACGAATCAATAATGTGATTAAGGCTGTCTGCTACTTTTTTATTTCCACCTGGTTCAACAGTCCTGAGTTTGTCCAAGGATTGCTTTGCCGGTGGTTCAATAGATTTTTCTACGTGGTATGCTACCCAACCATACGATTTTTGTGGCGTTTTATATGTTTTTGCTTTTGCTGCCTTCCAGATTTCTTCTTTTCCCAATTCTACAATGGCGATAGAGTCCTTAGGCATATCATCCGTCTTTTTCTTTTTGATTTTAGCTTCTCTTGTATCCTTGTAAAAGGGTTTGATTTTAAATATTACATAGCGGCTTTCCCCGGTAATGACAGCAGCATATCCTCTCGGTATTGACTTCTTATATTGAGCATCCGAAGATTGAATGACCAACTCATTATCACCTTCCTGCGGGTCAATGGTGTACACCACCCATTTGCCATCGTTGCTTATCAGCCGTTCGCCGATATGCTGCCAGCTATCATAAACAGAGTGGTCGAGTGGCTTTTTTTGTGCCTGTAACTCATTTAAGAAAAAAAAAAGGCAGGTAGTCAGAAGTATATATTTGTTCATGTTCAAAAAATTAATCTTTTGGACAAGTTAATTCAAACAATTTAATTGTTTGACTGTTTCTAATAAACTAATTCACTTAATGAAAAAAACACTCCTTTTTATCATTATCAGTTGTTTTCTACATGGTAATTCCCGGGCTCAGCGCCAGGGTAGCATTTCCGGTAATGTAACCGATAAAAACCTGCTTAATTTCATCAAATCTGTTTCTGTTCAACTTGAAGGTACAAGCCTGGGTACCACAACAGATTCTTCCGGCAATTTCCTGATAAAAGGCATAAGTCCCCGTTCGTACAATCTACGGTTCACTTCTGTCGGGTATAAAGATTTAGTATTGTTTAATTTAGTTATTACTTCAGGAAATGAGATAAATGTAACCGTTCAGCTGGAACCTATTGTTACAAAACTGGATGAGGTGATTATTAAAACTTCCCGACGAACGGCTGTGGCCGCCAGCCTGGAAACACCGTTGAGTGTACAGCGGCTTACCACCGAAGAAATTCGCAGTAACCCCGGTGGCAATTTTGATATTTCGAAAGTAATACAGGCATTACCGGGTGTTAGCGGCACTGCAGGAACTGTAGGCAGTTTCCGCAATGATATTATCATAAGGGGTGGTGCGCCAAATGAAAATGTATATTACCTTGATGGTATTGAAATACCAGTTATAAATCATTTTGCTACACAGGGAAGTGCCGGCGGTCCGGCTGGTATTCTAAATGTGAGTTTCCTGGAAGATGTAAAACTAAGTTCATCTGCTTTTGATGCCAGATATGACAATGCACTATCATCCGTACTACAATTCCGGCAACGTAATGGAAATCCAAACCGTTTTCAGGGGAATATACGCCTAAGTGCTACCGAATTGGCCGGAACATTTGAAGGGCCGCTTTCAAAAAATACAACCTTTTTAGCTTCAGCCCGCCGATCTTATCTGCAACTCTTATTCAAAGCCATTGATTTGCCTATTCGTCCCAACTATTGGGATTTTCAATACAAGATTAATCACCGGATTAATAAAAAAACAACCTTAACGCTTATTGGCGTAGGCGCTATCGATGATTTTACATTTGCAGCTCCCCGGGAGGCTACTCCGGAAAAATTATATGTATTAGATGCTACATTTCCGATACAGCAATGGAATTACACGGTCGGTATCAGTTTACGTAAGCAAATAAAAAATGGTTTCTGGGATATGGCTATCAGCCGTAATATGTTTGATAATGAAATTGAAAAATTTGATGATAATGATGAGGGCAATGAAGCAAAACGCCGTATCGGAATATTTTCCCAGGAAATAGAAAACAAATTCCGCTTCGATGTGAATAAAACAATCAATGGCTGGAAAGTTAGTTATGGTGCAGTGGCTCAATATGTAAAAAGTAACAATAATAATTTTAAGCGGATTCGTAAAGAACTCAGAGACCAGTCTGGAGTTGTCATTCAGCCCGAAGTATCTGAGCGGTATAATTCCAATATCAGTTTCTGGAGAATGGGTGCCTTTGCCCAGGTAAGTAAACGTTTCCTGAACAACCGGTTGGGTGTCAGTGCCGGAGTACGCAGCGATGCAAATACGTTTACCGAAGATGGTATAAATCCGTTAGCAACCATATCACCCCGCATCAGCGCCAGTTATGTATTAGCTGATAAATGGACACTGAACGCATCCATCGGTTCTTATTCAAAAATAACCCCCTATGCAATTTTAAGTTTCAGGGATAATAATGGAATATTGGTGAACAAAGATGCAGATTACACCCAGGCTAATCATTACGTAATTGGGACAGAATTTTTACCTGCTACTACTACCCGTTTCACCTTTGAAGCCTTTTATAAACAATATAGCAATGTTCCTGTATCAGTAAGAGATGGAATATCATTGTCCAATCTGGGTGGAGATTTTGGTGTTATTGGTAATGAAGACATCATCACCACAGGTAAAGGAAGAAGTTATGGATTTGAATTATTTGCACAACAAAAACTAACCAAACGATTTTTTGGAACCGTTTCATATACTTTTTTGGTGAGTCGTTTCAGTGGATCAGACAATAAGGAAATTGCCAGTGCCTGGGATAATCGTCACTTGCTTTCTTTTATCTGGGGTTATAAGTTTAATAATAACTGGGAACTTGGTTTAAAATTCAGGTACCAGGGTGGTGCTCCTTTTACACCGTTTGATTTACCGGCATCAAAGTTGAACTACCTCACCATAGGAACAGGCTTATTAAATTATACGCAACTAAATAATGAACGGCTTGCTGCTTTTCATGCCAGTGATATCCGGATAGACAAAAAATGGAATTTTAAAAAAACCACATTGAATCTTTTTCTGGATATTACCAACTGGTATAATGCAAAAAATCCGGCATATCCTCAATACACATTCCAACGAAATGCTGATAATACCAATTTTCTTACTACGGATGGACAGCCTATCCGGCAAAATGGCTCCAATGCAATACCATTTATTTTAGCGAATGACGATGCCAGTGTAATACCAACTATTGGTTTTATTATTGAATTTTAATAAGTAGTAATTTTAATTCCGGTAATGACCCCGTATTGCCATAAGCCCTTTTTAATCCCTTTGTATTGAAATTTGCAGGCTGCAATATTCTTCTTCTGCATCTCAGTAGAAGGTTTGGAAAAATTAATTTTCTTCCATGCCAGATATAAACTGGCTAAAAAGTAAAACTTGTACAACCGGCGGGAGGAATGTGATGCTTCCTTTGAAATGTCACGGTAATTAATACTATTAAACCCGGCTTGCTGCATAAGGGATTCAAACCGCTGTGGCGTTTCTAAATAATTTACCTGCCATCCATCTAACCATTGGCGAACGATAGAATTATCATTATTGGCAAAGTCTGAAACAAATCCATCAGCCACCACCAATCGTCCTCCCGGTTTTAGTAACCGGTATGCTTCTGTTATAAATTGTTCTTTGCTATCAGCTTAGCAAATACTTTCGCAACCCCATACCACATCAAAACTTGTGTCAGGAAAATTGGTGGCGCAATAATTCATTGCTTTAAAATCTACCAATGCAGCTACTCCCTTTTGCTTTGCATTATCAGTGGCTTGCTCCACCTCTCTTTCGCTTAATGTAATACCTGTGACTCTGCAACCCAATGTTGAAGCTAAAAAAATGCTACTGCCACCCACTCCACAACCAGCATCCAACACTTTCTAAGTTGGCTTAACGCCTGCAGCGATCATCATCACTTCATTCATTCTTATTAAGGATTCAGGAAATGACTTTACGGCATCATGCCAATATCCATAGTGGATAGCAAGGCTGTTCTTCAAATCCCAGGAATCTTTGTAAGCATTTTCCGATTCCTTATAGTATTGTATAATTTTTTCGTGGTATTCA
>Ga0335394_10000538_pt1 | contig 40687 bp, 17 predicted proteins | sample MAT03_FD_205741 | JGI IMG/M metagenome (GOLD analysis project Ga0335394, IMG submission 205741) | Freshwater microbial communities from Lake Fryxell liftoff mats and glacier meltwater in Antarctica - MAT-03 (spades assembly) (version 2) ...
CGAGATGAAGTCGACGGGCGAGACGATGGGCAGCGGCGTGACGTTCCCAGAAGCCTACGCGAAGGCGTTGCTCGGGGCCGGCGTGCGATTGCCCCAGAGCGGTCGCGCGGTGCTGCGGGTCGACCCCGCGGACGCGGCGCAGTTGGTCCCGGTCGCGGCCGACCTGCGGGCGCTGGGCTTCGAGGTGGTCGCGGGACAGATCACCGCCCAGGCGCTCGAAGCGCAAGGCGCCGCGGTCGAGGTCGTCGACCCGCACGATCGCCTGGACGGTACGACATTGGTATTGGCCGCCGGCCGCGGCGCGATGTCACTACGAAAGGCCGCCTACGCCGCGCGCATCACGACCTATACGACCGTCGCCGGCATCAGTGCCGGTGTACAGGCGATTGCCCTCCTCAAGGCGGGCGCGTTGCCGCCGCGCAGCCTCGCCGAAGTCCAGGGCTGAGCGCCTCGTACGGCGGTGCACCCAGGTCACTTGTGTCGTGGTTTCCAGGTCGCGTCGCGGGCCCGCGCAATTGTCAGGCCCCCAGGCTCGCCCAGGGGTTGACTGCGCTCCCGGTCTTTGGGATCGATGTCACGATACACGTTCGAGTTCGGTCGGCGTGGGCCAGCATTCGTGAGGTCGGTGTGCGTGCGATGGGGTCCCTAATCATCGTCTTGTCGCCTGTCTTCGCGATCCCGGCCTGGGCCGGGTCCCAACGGCAGACGATCTGCCATGTCTCGAAAGGTGCCGGGGTGGGGCCGCTGGAGGTCGGAGACGCGGCCGTGCGGGCCCATCTCGGACACGGCGACTACCTGCCCCTGTCGTTCTACGCCGACGCCGACGGCGACGGGTTCGGCGACCCGGACGACGTGCTGCTCGCCTGCGCAGCGCCCGACGGCGCGGTCGACAACGCCGACGATTGCGATGACCAGGACGCCTCGGTGAGCCCCGAGGCCACCGACGCGTGCGGCGATGGCGTCGATGGCGACTGCTCTGGTGACGACGCGCTGTGCTTCGTCGAGACTGACGGCTGGCGTGTCACCTCGGGCCGCGTCCGGCCGGGCCCGACTGCCGGCACCATCATCGGCGACGCCACCTTCGAGCGGCTCTCGGGCGTCGCGACGCGCGGTGGCGGCGCTTGCCTCGTGGCCGACCTCTTCTCGAACGAGCCGGCGCTCGCCAACTACACCTGCGCGACGAGCAGCGACTGCGCGCACGTTCCGAGGCCAGCCGGCGGTTCCGTCTACTGCGCGTCCCCGGACGGCTCGGGCGAGCCGCGGCGCTGCTGGACGCGTCCGAGCGACAACTGCACGCGCTCGCCGTCCCGCTCGCCCGGCACGTTCTCTACCCGGGTCGTGACCGACAACGCCAGGCGCGGCCACGTGCCCGTCCGCTGGATGGTGCTCACCTGCATGGCGGACGCGGCGGATCCGGCCGGCTGCGCGAACACCCGGCACGTCTACACCCACGGGCCGACCTCGTTCTGGTCGGGCGAGTGACGGGGTTGTGCACCTCGCCGGAGAACACCGCGAGGTTCAAGGGTCCTGGAGCGTCTTGCCGATTGCGGCGAGCGCGCCGCGCGAATACGCGTGGAGCTTGCGCGCGGCGGAGGCGAGGTGCTTCGACACGAGCGACGGGCTGAGGCCGAGCTCGTAGGCGATGAGTTGGTTGCCATGGCCGAGCGTGAGCGCCTTGACCACCTGCAGCTCGCGCTCGCTCAGCGCGGCGACCGGCGTGATCGCGGCTGCGTTCGGGCGGGCGACGAAGTAGCGGCGGCCATCGCCATCCCTGTGTTCGAGCACAGTCCAGCGGCCCGCGGTGAGCGCCTGCCGCTCGTCCAGTGCCCGACCCTCCTCGGCGGTTCCTTGTGGGCGCGCCTCGAGGGTCCGCTCGATCGCGTGCGCGGCGCGCCCGATGGCCTCGAGGGCCCCGTTCGACGTGGCCTCGCCGGTCGCGTGCACGACGCGTCGCTGCTCGTCGATGATCGCTTCGCTGCTCTCCAGCATGTCGTCCCCAGGACGGCGCCGGCGAAGACGGTAGGCGGCGGCGACGTGCGTAGCGAGCTGGCCCATCTTGCGCGCGAACCCGCGGGGGACCGGACCGCGCGCCGACACCGGACGGTTGGCCGCGAAGACGCAACCGATTCCGGTCCCATCGAGGGCCACGACGTTCAGGGAGTCGGGGTAGCGCATGCCTCTCTGCGCCGCCGCTCGCGCCGTATCCGCGGGCGCCGGCGTGTGCTTCTCGAGGTGCGAGCGTAAGCTCGGGATGGCGCGCGCGAGGTCGTTCCAGACTTGGACCGAGTGGTTGCACGCACTGTGGGACATCATCGCGTGCAGGGTCCGAGAAGGCGCCTCTAGCAAGAACGACTGCCACCAGTCCTCATGCCAGCGCAGCTCCCACTCGGGCGTGACGCCCACCGCCACGGGCTCCGCGATGTGCATCGCGTCCGGGTCGCGGCCATCGAGGAGAAAGGCGTGAATCCCGCAGCCGACGTCGAGCGCCGGGCGCATCGCCTCGGCCACTCGCAAGAGCCAGGTGGCGTCATCGCCATCGAAGCGATAGGCGAGATCGAGCACGCGCAGGAGATCGAAGGAGGTCATGGAACCTCCAGCTCGCGGCGCTGGTGAGCGGCGCTGGATGTGACGGTCGATGGCACTGACACGCGGGGACCCCGACTGCTTTGACGCCGCCCTGTTAGGGTCTCTCGCTGAGAGCGTCAACAGAGGGACCCTATCATCCCGATCATCCCGATCATCTCCCTCGTCGGGGTCGACAGGGACCGTGGTCGCTGGCACAACACGAGCAGAGAGGAGCGTGGCCGTGACGTCCCGCCATACGACTTCGCGTTTCGACCTCATGGCCGCTCTCGAGGCGGTCTACGCGGTGGACTGCCCCGCCGGGGAGTGGCTCCGACGACTCGTCGAGGTCATCGCCCCGATGCTCGATCAGGGCGAGGGCGGCTGCGCCTACTTCGTCGACACGAGCCGCGTCGAGGCGCCGACCTTCTGGGGCTTCGTCGGACCACGAGAGATGGAGCCACTGTGGCTCGAATGGTTCCCGCGCCTCCCTGTCGAGGCGCAGGTCCAGGCGCACCGCACCGCCGCTTACGGCACGATGCAGAGCCTTGGCCCCGCGCTCTCGCCCGAGGCGGCGGTGCAGCTCCTGGCGCCAACGCCCTACCTCGACATGATGGGCGTCAACGGGGTCGACGCCGAAGGGCGCGGGGTGAGCCTGGCGTTCCCCGCGAGGCACATCGTTCGTATGCCCAGCGCGTCGCTCGGGCGCGAGCTGGCGGCGCTTTCCACCCACCTCGCGCGGGCCGCCGCGCTGGTCCTCCCGCGCGCAACCGACCTGGAGCCGCGCATCCGAGGCGCGGCCGTGCCCGGTTCGCCGACGCGGTCGGCCCTCGGCACGCTCGGGCTGGCGGCGCTACGCCAGCTGGCCGTGCGTTCGCTGAGCGAGTATGCGCCGTTGTCGGCGGCCGAGGTGCAGCGCGCCTGGCAGGACCTCGAGCTGCGTCGCCTGGTGCGCGTCGATGACTTCGAGGCCGGCGGCCGAAGCTTCACTATCGCCATCCACCCGCGCACCGAAACGAGCCGCAACGCCGAGCTGACCGAGCGCGAGCGCGAGGCCGCCGACTTGGCGGCCGCGGGACTGTCCAACAAGCTCATCGCCGACAGCATGGGAGTCGGACTCTCGACGGTGAGCACGCTCCTGTCGCGAGCCGCGGCGAAGCTCGGGGTCGGGTCGCGGGTCGCGCTCGTGCGCGCGCGCCGTCAGCTCGAGCCGCGACGCTCGTGAAGCAGCAGCGCCAGCTCCGAGCGTGAGTGCACGCCCAGGCGGCGGTAGGCCGACTCGAGGCGCTTTCGTACGGTGGGCTCGCTGATACCGAGCCGGCCGGCGATCGCCTTGTTGCCGAGCCCGGCCTCGACCAGGTCGGCCACGGCTCGTTCGCTGGCCGTGAGCGATAGTCCATGGGTCGCCGGGTCGTCGCCATGCACGAAGACGATGACCTCGACGCCGTCGAGACTGAACCTGCGGGCGCTTAGGTTGTCGTGGTTGCCGGGCATGGCTTTGAAGATCGGCATGCGCGTGAGCGCTGTCAATGCGCCGCAGCCCCGCTGGGGCGCGGTCGGCAAACGTCCCTGAGACGTCGCTGAACACCCGCCAAGCCCGCCTGGGAAGCGGCCGAGACGCGGTCGTCGGCAAACGTCACTCTTCTTGTCGGCAGTTATAGCTGCGAAGGTCCCCGTAGCCGAAGACTACATTTGCCGCCCTCGATAGCGGTCGTAGGGCGCCGCAGCGGAGCGCCCCTGCGATGAGCAGGGCTGGAGGATCGGATGCATCGCCACTGTCGGGTATCGTTTCATTTCGCGCTCCTCGCGACGCTGATCGCCGTGCTCGGCGCGTGGACGACTCCTGCCGCCGCCCAAGCGGTCGACCTTTATTACCTCGACGGTCTGGCGAGCCTGTCGCGCTCGTCGGGGACCGCGGGCCAGCCGGTCACGCTGACGGTGGACTCGACGGTCGGTGTCTATCCCGCCCTGAGCTGCTCGTGTTACGACTACCCGTCGGAGGTCTCCTACACGATCATCGATGACGCCTCCGGCGCGACCTTCGGGCTCGGCCTGACCTCGTGGCAGGGCTGTCGTGACTCCCTCTGCGACGGGTCGGATCTCAGCTACGTGCTCCTGCACGACATCAGCCTCGATCGGCCGGACTTCAGGACCTGGGCGAGCGCTCACCAGGGGGGGACGTGGAGCCTCTCCATGCAGCTGCACGTCACCGACGTCCCTTACGGCTGGCCCAACTCGATGACGATCGCAATGCCGGTGTTCACGCCGCTCGTGAGCCCCGTGGTGGCGGTCGAGATCGACACTTTCGAGTCCGATCTCGAGCGTGATGCGGGGCTTCCCGGACAGGTCGTCAACGCGCGGATTGCCGGCGTGCTGTATGGCTCGGACCTGCCCGGGAGCTGTGGCGCTGGCTCGCTGGCGAAGGTCCCGGTGGCCGCGTCGCTGATCGTCGAGGACGCCGGGGACTACGTCCTGAGCCCTGAGCTCGGGCGTGTGCTCGTCGACCCGTGCGACGACACCGGGTCTCCCAATGCCCCGAATCTGGGCTTCGTGCTCACGTTCGACGTGAACTCGCCGCTGACCCGCGAGTTCCTCATCGCCCATCGGGCGACCGCCTTCTGGGTGCAGCTCACGGTCGATCCCGACAACACCCTCGTCGAAGCCAACGAGTTCGATAACTACGACTACTGGTGGGCTCCGCGCGGCTTCGTACCGCTCGACGGCGGGCTCGACTTCGGACCGGCGACCACGACCATCGACGTGCTGAGCGGCGTGTATCACGATCTGGACGGCGACTTCTGCGGCGCGGGCCAGATCGCTATCTGGGGCAGCGCGTCGTGGGAGACGTCGGCCAGCACCGGGCTGGTCGATCCGGTGTTGCCGCTCGAGTTCGCCTGCACGACCAGCGCACGTCGCAGCTACGGCTGGCACCTCACGTTCGCGGGCAACTTCGGCGCCTCCGACATCGTCGTCGCCAACAACACGACGGGCAGCCTCGGCGGCCTTGCGGCCGAGGCGAGCTTCACGTTCAGCGCGCAGGGCGTCGACGGCAGCGGCTTCGTGACGTTGCCCGACGGCGTCACCGCCCACTATGAGCGGCCTTTGGTCATCTCTGGCGACTTCATCCCCGCCGCCAAGCCGGATCCGCGCGGCGTCAAGCGCCTGTACTTCTACGCGGACCCGGTGGCAGCTCCCTCGGAGCTCGTCGGCATCATCGGCAGCCGCGGCACCGGCAAGGTCGTGCGCTTCCTGCACGCGGGCGATCTGCCGTTCGCGTTCTTCATCGACGCCGCGCCCGACAACCACGGCTTCGAGTACTCGATGGCGGTTGACGCCGGCGGGGTCTACGCCACGCAGCTCGGCACGCACTACCTCAGGGCCTCCTGGCGCGCCTCGAACGATGTCCGCTTCGCAGAGAGCGCGGCCGACGTGAACGAGCCGCTGGTCATCGACCACCGCGGTCTGCGCACGAACGCCTTCTTCGCGGCCGCTACCTTCAAGTCGCACTATCCCAGGGCCGATGTCAGCGCGGTCGCGACCGAGGTGGCCATCGAGCGGAGCCGCATCGCGAAGGGCGCCGCCAGTGGCAACGTCCCTGTCGCGGGTCAGCTCCCGCGGGCGAGCTGGACCATCGCCCCGGCGACCGCGTGCGGTAGCTGCGGCAGCAAGGGTCTGACCCTCCCGGTCAGCGTCGAAGCCGTCGAAGCCGACCTCGCGACCCCGACCGGCGAGGGCATCGGCGGGGACGGCGCGATCGCGTTCCGCGCCAAGACGCCGGGCACGATGTTCTGGGGACCGATGACCGACCCGACCCCCAACTCGTTCTCGTTCGGCCTGCCGATCTTCCAGCGCTTCGCCGACGGCGACGAGGCGGCGACGTTCGTCGTACCCGGCTGGCGCCTCGAGGCGACCCAGGGCGCGACCACCGTGAGCGCCGCCGATGCGCTGCTCGGGAGCTGGCGTCCGGTCGTGAGCGGCGGCACGCTCGCGCCGTCGACCACCGCGACGCCCGGCAGCGGCACCGACGCCAGGGCCGGCACGGGCGCGTTCGCCGGGCTCACCGTCGGGCCCGAGGTGTATCGCGACGCACAGGGCCAGCCGGTCCAGGGCTCGGGCGCGCTCCTTGGCAGCAACAACATGACCATCGGGCTCGGCGGTACGAGCGCGCCGCAGTGGTCGACGCTCGCCTCGACCGACGGCACCAAATACGTCGCGAGGAACGGCGGTATCACCGGCGCGTTCAACTTCGGCGAGTCGCCGCCCGGCAACGTCTATGGCTACCCGATGGCCTTCACGCGCTTTGCGTTCCGGCAGCGCGCCAACGTCGTGGACACCTTCACCTGGATCGATGGCAACGTGTCGTTGCCGGGGCGGGCGGGCTTCGGCACCGGCTTCAAGAGCCTCGGGCTCACCTGCACCGGACAGCTCTCGGGGGGCACGGTGGTGCCGCCCGCGACCCCGCAGCAGCTCGCGGCCTGGGCGGCGCCGTTCGACCCGTACGGCATCGAGTTCCGGGCCAAGGCCAACGTCGGCGCGTGCGACAGCGGCTCGCGCGACCTGTGGGTCGCCGGCTCGGCCACCGTCAAGTCGCTGAGCCGGTCGCTCGACCTCGACGCGGCCTGGACGCCGCAAGGAGAGCCGGTGAACGCCACGCTCAAGGCCGGCGAAAACACGCTCGACAAGCCCGCCACCGACGGGCGCGGCTTCTCGGTGTCGCTCCAGACCGACGCCGTGCTCGGGCCGGCGACGGCGCCGTCCGGCAAGGCGATGCTCGGCTGGTTCGGGTTGCAGGCGAGCCTGCGGTTGCCGTTCTGGAACGCCATCCCGATCGATCTGCGCCTCGAGAACACCTGCCTTAGCGACGACGGCAGCGGCGCCTGTCCGCTGGCCGGCATCAAGGCCGCTCCGGCGCTGGTGCTCAATCAGGGACAAGCGCTGGCCAACCAGGACACCTCGCTCAACAGCGAGCTCGAGGCGACGGCGATCGCGAACGCCAAAGCCGGCTCCGGCGCGGCGCGGCTCATGCCCCTGTACAGCTGGGGCAACAGCGGCTTCGACCTCGAGCTGCCGGCCTTCTATAGCAAGCCCGCCGGCGCCGATCGTCCGGGTCCGCAGCTCACCGGCATCAAGTTCGAGAGAGAGTACCCGTTCGTGAAGGTCAACGCGGGCGTCGACTACGTCCGCCCCGAGAAGACCCGCGCGAGCTTCGGCGCGAGCGCCGACTTCGAGAAGATCAGCCTCACCGGCCCGCTGCACATCGACCTCAAGGACCCCAAGAGCGTCGCCAAGATCGACCTGCGCCTGTGCCAGCTCACCGGCAACTCGAACTGCACCGACACGCCGATCGCCGAGAACGCGAACCCAGACTTCAACAAGCACCCGGTCGGCTCGGTCGTGAAGGCGATGCAGGGTCCCGCGACGTACGTCCTGAAGAACGCCGGCCCCGGCTTCCAGAACCTTATCCGCGACGGTATCGCCAAGGCCTTCGAGGCGGTCAACGGACCGCAGCTCATCGACGAGCTGGCCACGAGCATCGCCCACGTACAGGCCCTGCCGGCGCGCGCGGTCGGCGAGGTGTTCGGGCTCATCGAGGCCGAGGCCAACAAGGCCATCGGTGCGCTCACGACCGCGGCGGGAACGGCCGCGGCGACCCTCTACCAAGAGCTGCCGGAAAGCCTCGACCAGGCCATCGCCGATGTGCAGGCCACTGCGCAAGGTGGCGCCGCCTGGTACACCTACCAGGCCAATGCGGCGTTGGCGCTGCGCGAGCTGCGGGCGCTGCTCGCGACCAGCGGCAACTTCGGAGGCGCTGTCTCGACAACGAACGACGCCGTCTCCAAGGTGAAGGTCGCGCTCGACACGGCCACGAGCACGCTCGTCAAGATCCGGCAGGACATGGACGGCGCCCTCACCACTGCGCTCGCCGCCTTGACCGCCGTAGACACTGTGCTCGGTCAGCTCACGAGCCTGACGACCTGCCCGGCCGGGAGCAACGAGCCTTCGGACAACGCGATGTGGCAGAAGTTCGCGGCGCTGCACGACCAGGTCAAGGGCCTGTTGAGCGCGATCAAGACCGGCGCCACGTCCGTCACCGGGTTCGCCAGCAGCATCGGTGGTCTGGTCGGCGTCGACACGAACCAGCTCACGCAGATGACCCACAAGGTGACGACGGTCGTGGGCGACCTCGAGACGCTCGCCAATACCGCCCGGCACAAGGTCGGCGGCGCGCTGTGCAAGCTGCCCTTCGCCTCGACGCTGGCGGAGGCCTCGGGGCTCATCACGAAGATCCGAAACGGTGCCAACGCGCTCAAGTCGACGCTCGACGGCCTGGTGAGCGCCGACGGGAAGAGCGGCCTCATCGTCACGACGCTCGCCAACATCAAGCCGCGCCTCGACCAGATCGCCAGCCTCGTCGCCTCGCTAGAGAAGGCGCGGGCGGACATCCTGGCGATGGTCGACCAGCTCCTCGCCGAGACCCCCTCGGTGCCTCAGCTCCCCGTCGGCAACCTGTCGGTCGCCGCCACGATCCGGAAGCTCCTCGACGACGCAGTCAGCTTCGCCAACCCAGGCCAGACACCGATCCGCTTCTGCACCCCCGGCACCGACAACATCTGCCAGGCGAACGAGACCTTCGTCGCCCCGCTCGGCGCGATGCTCTCGTCCGAGGTCGGCGCGGTCGTCGGCACGGTGGCCGGCGTCGTGCAAGGCAAGGTCAACGATCTCATGCAGCTCGTGCCCTTCCCGAGCGGCGACGACCTCAAGCGCATCGTCTACGACAAGATCCTCAACAACCCCCTCATCCCGCAGCTCGAGGCGCTCATCCAGGAGAACATCGCGCTCATCCTGAAGCCCCTCGATCAGCTCGGCGCCGATCTGCTCGACCACATCAATCGCTTCATCCAGGAGGCGCTCGAGAAGTTCGACGCGCTCGTCTCGAACCTCCTCAAGTCCGCGACCGCCGCCTTCAAGAACTTCCCGCTGAAGGGCGGCACGGTCGACGGCTACGCCGAGATCAACGACCGCGAGCTGCTGCGCCTGCACATCGGCGCCGAGTTCAAGATGAACGAGTCCAGCTCCGACTCCAGCAGCGCGAGCAATTCGAAGGACAACGACAAGTCCTCGGCCTTCTCCGCCGCGCTCGACGTGACCTCGTGGGCTGCCAACGGCAAGGGCAAGAACTGCGGCGTACCGGCCAGCAGCGACGTCCCGGGGCAGGGCATGCTCGACGCCAACATCACCGTGCGCAACGTGCCCATCACCATCGGCTCGGGCAAGCTCGGCATCCGCGAGCTGAGCCTCGGCATGACGCTGGGCAACCTCGATCCCAGCAAGAAGGGCATCGAGCTCCTGGGCATCAACGGCCGCATCTACACCAGCGGCTCACTCGAGTTCTCGAGCTTCAAGCTCTACGATATGGGACTCGAGATCGGCGTGGGCGCCATCGAGACCTACCTCGGCGCGCGCGCCGCGGCGACCTTCCAGGGCATCAACCTGCAGGCCGCCTTCTTGGCCGGCAAGACCTGCAACGACGAGGTCATCACGCGCCTCGACCCCGACGCGGCCAAGTTCATGGCGCTGCCCAACGGGGTCTTTGCCGGCATCTTCGTGCGCGGCAAGGTGTCGGTCCCGATCTGGAACGTCGGCTGCCTCCTGAGCGTCGGCGCGGGCGCGGACGTCGGCTTCTGGTACCTCGACTACGGCGGCAGCACGACCGTCGGCGGCATCCTCGGCGGCTCGGTCTACGGCAACCTCATGTGCATTGTGGCCGTACGCGGCGGGGTCAAGCTGATGGCGCAGGTCGCCGACGGTGACGTGAGCCTGCTCGGCGAGGCCTGGGGCGTCGGCGGCATCGGCTTCTGCGAGCCCGAGAGCTGGGTCGACATCCCCGCCTCGCGCGAGGACGACTGGTGCGGCACCGCCGATGTCTCGATGAAAGCCTCCTACTTGAAAGGCTCGTTCAAGGTCGACGGGGTCGACATGAGCGCGCTCCATTGATCGGCGGGAACCACCCATGAACGCATCACGCCTCATCATCACCGTCGCGTTCGCTCTCGGGCTCACCGTTCAGGCGGCGCGCGCCGAGGACGCCAAGCAGATCCCCTTCTCGGCGATCGTGGCCCCGCAGGGTTCGCTTTCATCCGAAGGCAGGACCCCGCTCGTGGTCTACCTCTCCTGGGGCGTCGCCTCGGGCGAGCTGCCGGCCGGTCTCTCGAGCTTCCGCCTGTACCGCGACAACGTTTCGATCGGCGACTGGATCGCGACCGTCGACGCGACCGCGGCGCAGATCAACGGCTTCTACACGGCCGCCACGCAGGGACGGCGGAGGACCGAGCTGGCGCGCCACCTGTGCGAGTTCGAGGCCTACGCGACAGCGACGCCGGACAACATCCCCGTGTGCACCGGCGCGGCCCTGACGCCGTACGAGCAGACCCAGGGCATCACGACCCTGGGCAGTCGCCTGTTGGTCCACCTGCAGAACGTCCGCGCCGACCTCGCCTCGGGCAGGAAGGACCATCCGCAGAGCCACGTGTTGGTCGCGCCCATGACGCGCTTCGACCCCAACGTCGCGCGCTCCCGTCGCCTCGGGCACGTCGACCGGCCGCCGACCACCGCAGGGGCGACCATCGTCTACCGCCTTGAGGGCGTGCGCATCATCGGGACGCTCGAGACGGTCGTGCCGCTGGGCTCGGTCGAGGTCCCCAACCCGGCGACCACCGCGCCCGTGCTGGTGCCCGCCGCCGACGGCTTCCGTCAAGTCACCCCGGCCGAGCGCGGGGCGGCCTGCGACACGCCCTCATCCGGCCTGGTGCACGGCACCGTCGCGCTGACCTGGCGACACGGCGGCGCTGCCTCGCCCATCGCGAGCTACTACGCTGATCAGCTCATCGCGGGCTACGACCTGTATCGCTCGCAGACGCCGCTCGGCGATGCCCAGGTCGCCGCCGGCTGCAGCGCCGATCTGCGCACGCTGGCGGCGCTGAAGCCCTTCGACTATGGCACCGGCGAGGTCACCGTGCCCGGGCTCGTGCGCCTGAATCCGGCACCGATACTCATCGTGCCCGGCCCGACCGGCGATCCGACGCTGAACCTCGAGGAGCGCAAGGACCTCGCCGCGGCCGGCTTCGTGCCGGGTGACCGCGCCTGCTACCATGTCGTCCCGCGCGACATCACCGGCAACTACGGCAACACGCGCTCGCTGCTCGTGACCGTCACCGACGCGCTCGCGCCGCCGTCGCCCTGGGACGTCGAGGTGATCACCGAGAGCACCGGCGACCTCATCGCCTCCTCGGGCGCGATGCCGACCCTCACCAGCGTCGATCGCTTCGCCCTGCGCTGGACCCACGTCGACGTCTCGAGCTACCTCGCCGACCACGAGGATGGTCGCACGTTCTGCAACCTCGAAAGCGCCCTCGAGGAGCGACGCGTGCGCATCGCCGACGACCCCAACGCGTGCGCCAGCGAGTACCAGGAGGTGAGCCTCGACGTCGCCGGCTACCGCGTCTATCGCTTCGACTCGGTGCGCACCTCGGAGGGTTTCCGCGACACCGACGGCGATGGCTTCGCCGACAGCGACGAACGCAACACCGTGCCGCCGAGCGACCCCTGCGACGCGGCCAGCATGCCGGCCGTTGGCGCCTTGCGGAGCAACGGCATGCCCATCGAGCAGGCGGCCTGGCAACCGAGCTCCGCGCCTTCCGCGCCCGGGCTCGATGGTCGGCGCGTCGTGGTCTTTGACGACCCGGCACCGACCACCGCCAAGGGCAAGGTCTATTGGTATCGGGTCGTGCCGGTGAGCGGCAGCGGCGAGGCCGGCGAGCCGAGCCCGCCGATCCGCGCGTACTTCCCAAATGAGGTCATGCCACCCCCGCCCGAGCTCACCCTCGGCGAGCCGGTCTGTCAGAAGCACGCCTCGGCCACTGGCGACGATGGTTCGGTGCTCGCCTTGGACTTCACGTGCGAGGCGAAGTCGGCGCGCATCGTGTGCGTGGACGAGTCCGTGCGCGAGTGCCTCGCGGCCTGGGAGCAGGAGCCGACGCTCGAAGCGATGTACCCGCCGTGCCGCATGGTCTTCGAGGTCGAGCCCGCCCTGCGCGCGCTCTTCGAGGACGTCGCCAATGGGGTCCCGACGGAGGAGGAGCGCAGCGCCGCGGCAGGCATCCTGCTCGCGCGCATCGGGCGTAACACACTGTGGGAGGCGCCCTTTGGCGAGTGCCCGGTGGTCTGGGAGAAGACCCAGCGCCGCGCCACGGCGACCATCTCGCAGACCGACTGCGAGCGGGCTGTGCTGCCGCGCGCGGTGACCGCGGAGTGCCAGCTCGCGGTCCAGTTCGTCGGCAACGACAATCAGGTGATCGACGTGATCTGGGGTTCCGACAACGGCGACCCCGATCGCCAGGTGCCGATCGAGGGCAACCCCGACTTCGTCTCGTGGGAGCCGACCGAGCCAGGCGCACCGACCGCCGGCTGCTGGTTCACGGCGAGCCTGTGGGAGGACGCCGGGGCGTGCGAGCTCCGGCCCGTACAGGACGGCCAGATCGTCGAGGGCCAGATGGTGCTCAGCGCCAAGGTCGGCGTCGGCCAGTGCATCGACATCAACGAGGAGATCCAGCGCCCGGCCGAGGCGGGCGAGCGCGACGACGTCACCCCGGAGCTCGCCGGCAAGCCGCAGTTCGTGGGCGACCTCTTCCGCATCGGTAGCGCCTGCGACGACGACAACAACGGTCTCATCGACGTCGCCCTGCCTCCCCAGGCCAACGACGAGCAGCTGCGCTGCATCAAAGCGAGCGCGCACAGCGACAGCAACGTCGTCAGCTCGCTGTCGGCGGCGACCTGCGCGAAGTCGGTCAAGCCCGGCGCCAAGCCGCGCCCGCCGCGCCTCGACGACTTAGCGTTCGACAACTCAGGCAAGGCGTTCCTCACGTGGACGCGCCCCGCCGGCACCATCGCGGGCATCCTCATCGAGTGGTCGCGCGCGGGCGGCTCCGGTTACGGCACGACCTTCCTCGGCGGCAACGTCGCGCGCGCGTCCGTGACCGAGGAGATCAAGACCTTCCCGACCAGCACCGCGCCGGTGACGGGCGAGATCTGGTGCCTGCGCGCGCGCTCAGTCGCGGGCGCCAGCGGCAATGGCGGCGCCGCGATGTCGGACTGGACGAGCCAGCGTTGCGCGACGCTTGGCGGACCACCGCCGGCTCAGCCCGGGCTCATCGACTCGATCCCCTGGCCCGAGCCGCTCGTGCCGACCCCCGGCAAGCCGCTCGAAGCGAGCTATGCGCCGGCCGACAGTGCGTTCATCGTGAAGCTGGCGCACGCCGACGACGGGCTCTATCAGTCGACCTTCGGCGGCTTCCTCTCGTGCGCGAACCTGAACCAGGCCGACGACGAGAACTGCCCGGACAGCCAGACCTGTACGGTCGATGGCACGAGCATGTATTGCGAGTCGCCGGCCTGCTCGTGCGGGGGCGCGCCGTGTCTCGAGCCGCAGCGCTGTCTCGAGCCGGCGATGCTCGGCAAAGGCGGCCTGTGCGTGGCGGTTGGCATGCTCGCGCGCGAGGTCGGCAGCTTCGTCGCCTACCGTCAGGAGCGCCGCCCCGACCAGAGCATCGGGCCCTTCGTCCAGGTGAGCGCCCTGGTCGAGCAGCCGCTGTGCGTGCCGACCTGCATGCTCTGGAGCGGCGGCGGCTTCTTCGATCGTACCTGTCTCAGGCAGGGCTACGTGTTGGCCGACACCGACCTCGCGCTCGCCCGCCTCGACCAGAACGATCGCGGCGCCCGCGATCTCGTCTTCGTCGACCGCTTCCCATTCGTCGCCGACGCCAGCCACGCCTACCGCTACGAGCTCGTCTTCTTCGACGCGCTCGGCGAAATCACGGCCACCCGCCAGTCGGGCTGGACCTCACCGAGCCACCCATGAGGCCCGCGATGCACCCGATGCGCGCCCGCTCCTTCGTCCGCGCCCTCCTCGCGCTCGTGCTCCTGCCGCCGGCCCATGCCTTGGCCCAGGCCGCGCCCGACCCGATCTGGTCCGGCACGCAGCCAAACACCTGGCTCTACGCCGACCCGACCTCGCCGCCCGTGCCCGTGCGCATCGGTCCGGCGGGCACGCGCAGCGAGCGGGTCACCAACACGTCACCCGGGCTTTTCGAGCTCCTGCTTTCGCTTGGAGGCACGGTTCAGGTCGCTGGGGCGTCGCCATACGCGATCCTGGTCAACCAGGTTCGCGGCAGCTCGCCCACTCCCGCACAGGGACCTGCTCTGGTCGTGACCGGCTACGGTCAGGCCGCCTTCGCCGAGGTTGGGGGGGCGCTCGTCGGCCCGGGTGGCGTGCCTCCGACCCCGTATGTGAGATTCCGTCCCGGGAGCGGAAGCTACACCCGGTCGGCCGCGATCGTGTTCGACACAATGAGCCTCGAGCCCGTGACCGGTGTGAGCGTGCGCGTGCTGCACGACGGTGCCTGGGTCGATGACGTGCAGGCGCCGAGCGGTGCCTTGCGGCCGCTGCCGCAGGGGACGAGCGAGATCTACTGGAGCGTCGCGATCGGCGCAGCGATCTACACCGGGGTCGAGACCTACCTCGTGCACGTGCCGCTGGTCGTCGACAGCGACGGTGACCTGATCGTCGACAGCTTCCTCGATGAGGACGGCGACGGGGTCCCCGACGCGGTCGAGCTCGCGTACGGTGGGCACCCCGGAGAGGCGGATCTGGGCGCCGACCGCGACCGCGATGGGATGAGCGACTTCGACGAGTGGCTGCGCGGCTCCGATCCTGCGTGCGCGCCGCCGACCCCGAACGGGGCCGCCACGCCGTGCTTCCCGCTCGACAGCGACAACGACGGCTGGTCGGACTGGGACGAGACTGCGCGCGGCACGACCGTAGGCGACAAGGCCTGCCGTCCTAGCGCCGCCGGTCTCCTCGAGCCGGAGCTCATCATCGCCAGCCCGGTGCACGACGCGGGTCTGACGGCCGATGCCACGGTGGCCTCGGTCGGCGGCATCGACCTCGTCGGGCTCGACTGGTCGGCGCGCGATGTGCGCGGCGGCGCGGGATGCGAGCTCGGCTTCACGCCCGGACCGGCGGCCCCCGATGGCACGACCCGGCGCCCGCTGGCGGGCATGGTGTTGCGCGTCGCGGCCGGCGCGCCGGCGCTGTTGCGCAGCACCGGACCAGCCTGGAACGCTGCCGACATCAAGATCGGACAAGCCGGCTGGGTCGGCCTCGCCTTCCTCACGGCCTCGAATTGGGCGACCCCCGATCGGATCGTCGCGCAGCTCTCCGCGCCGACCACCCCCTCGGCCGCCGACTTCAGAGCCGCTTATCAGGAGGCCTTCACGCAGCTGGTGGTCGGCGACTGGTACGGCCGCGTCAGCCCGCGCGCGGTCCTGCCCGCGACGTTGCTGGCCGATCTCGCGGCCTGGCACGCCGAGCTCGGCGACGGCCTGCGACCGGTGCTTGGGCTCACGACCGGGGCCGCGACGAGCGCCATGCACGAGGTGATGGATCGCGCCGACAACATCACGTCGCTGTTGGTCGCGCTCGATGCGTTCTTCGCGCCAGGCGCGCCGCTGGCCGGCGAGACCGCGCCGTTCACCACGCTGCTCGGCGCGACTACCAACGAGCCGGTCGACCAGCGCTTCAAGCCAAGCGCGCTCGGGCGCTACCTGGCGCGCCTCCATCTGGTCGCGGGCGTCGCGACCGTCGTCCAGCTCACGCCCTCGCAGCGCGCCTCGCTCTTCGATCCGAACGTCGACTTCGACGGCGACGGCCTGACCTCCAAGGCAGAGCTCGTCGAGCGCGGCAGCGGGCCAACCGTCGTCACCCCGACGACCGCGACCGACCCGACCCGCGCCGACAGCGACGGCGACCTCGCGCTCGACGGCGCCGACCCCTGCCCCAACGACGCGCTCGACGACTGCCTCGTGCGCCAGGCGGCCCAGCAGGACAGCGACGGCGACGGCGTGATCGACGCGCTCGACAACTGCCTCAACACTGCCAATGCCAGCCAGAGCGACGGCAACGGCGACGGCCTCGGCGACGCGTGCAGCGGCCTCGCCTACATCACGCAGCCGCGTGTGCACCCGGTCGTGCGCACGGGCAGCTGGCTCCACTTCGAGAGCCAGCTCGGCAAGCTCGGCTTCGAGAGCACCGGCCTCACCTACCGCTGGACCTTCGGCGGGCTCGCACCCGACCAGACGGCCGCCCAGCCAAGCGGCGTGTTCATCGCCCGCCCCGGCACGTACCGCGTCGAGCTGAAGGTCGGCGCCACCGGTCGCCCCGAGCAGGTGATCGACTTCCGCAACGTGACCGTCATCGGTCCGACCGTGGTGCTCGAGGTCGCAATCGAGGTCACGGGCGCGACGACCGAGGGCGTGCGCCTGACCTTCAACGGCTATGCGCAGAGCCCGGCGGGCACTATCACCGGGATCAGCTGGAGCATGGGCGACGGCACGACGCTCAACGGCACCACCGTTCGCCAGACCTACGCGCAGCAGGGGAGCCGGACCATCACCGCGACCGCGACGGACAACCGCGGGCTCACGGGCAGCGCGAGCGTGACGCTCGACATCGCCGACACCGTCCCGGTCGCGCGCTTTGACAGCCAGCTCGATCGGTTGTCACTGACGTTGACCGACACGTCGACCGCCTACGACACGATCGCGAGCCGCACGTGGAACCTCGGCGACGGCGGCCCGGTCCAGACGGCGCCGACGGTCAACTACACCTATGCGGCGGCGGGCCGCTACACCGTGGAGCTCACCGTGGTCGACGGCGACGGCAGCACGAAGACCGCCAAGCGCACGATCATCGCGGACGGCAAGAACGTGCAGCGGCTGTCGCTCGACATCGACGACGACTGGCAGGTCGTCGCCCTGCCGTACACGATGGCGGACCCGATCATCGTGCCCGGCGTCGTGAACCCGTCGCTAGCCGGCACGAGCGGCGTCGTGCGCGTGCGCAATGTAGGCCCCGAGACCTTCGAGGTACGCTTCGAAGCCTGGCCCCCGATGCCCCTCGTCGGGATGGCGCTGCGGGTCGACATCCTCGCGGTCGAGCGCGGCAGTCACCGCTTTGCCGACGGTTCGCGCTGGCAGGCCGACAGCGCGCCGCTCGTCGGCGACAATGGCTCCTTCACGCTCGAGTCGTTCGGCGCGCCGGTCAGCGCGGTCGCGCCGGCGCTGCTATTGACGAGCGTGCAGACGGCCAACGAAACGGCCCCGCTCGGCGCGCGCGTCCGGTCGTTCAGCGCCACCGGCTTCCAGGTCGCGCTCATGCAGCGCGAGGCCGACGCGGGTCTCATGCGCAGCGAGGAGGAGGTCGGATTTCTGGCGATCTGGGCGCCCGTCAAGAAGGGCAAAGCGATCATCAACGGTGCCAACGCGAGCTGGGTCTCAGCCTACTTCAAGCTCGGCACCGCGCGGAAGGCGTCCGGCAACTGCATCCTGGCGCTCGCCGAGGAGACGTCCTTCGACGCCGAGACCGCGCACGTCAACGAGAACGTGTGGCTCCTCCGCGTCCTCAATGGCTGCTGGGCCAGCGTCGTGTCAAACCTCGAGATCGATCCGGTCGTCATCGAACGGCGTTGAGCCGATGGTCGGAGAGAAGCCTGGTCTAGAACTCGCCCGGATGCTCCGTATCCTCCTCGATGCTCGCGCGACCGGGAGGAGCGGCGCCCGACCAGGGCGGACCGGAGCGGTGGCTGACCGGCGGCGTCTTTACGCGCGCTTTACCGCGGAGCTCGCCCGCCGAACGTACCTTCAGGACTCATCACCCCGGAGGTCACGCCATGTTTACGTTGCTCGCTCTCGCTCTCTTTGGTCTCGTCGCTTCCACCGGTCCCGAGCGTGCCCCGGAGGTGCCGACGCTCGCGGTCGCCGCCATCGCCGGGGACCAGGATGCGGTGGCCAGCCTGCGTGCCCTCGGGCAGCCCGGACTGGACCAGCTCGCCGCTCGCCGTCACCAAGTCGCGCACCGAAGTAGGGCTCCTGCGACAGGTCAGCCCGGTCGAGGGCACGCTTGCAAAGGACGAGGTGCAGAACGAGCTCGTCCTGAAGACCCACATCGCGCAGCTGATGCTCGACAACCCGGAGCGCCTCTCCGGCGATCGCGTCGTGGAGCTGACCCAGGTCATCTACGCCGCCGCCTTCCTCACGCCACTCGACGACCCGTGGATGGGCCTGGCACCCGAGGATATCTTCACCGGTCTGCCGCCCGAGCTCGAGAAGACCGCGGCGCAGTAGGGGTTCAGGGCGCGACCCGCAAAGGGACGAACCACGGAGACACTGAGACCACGGAGGCAGGTCAGTTGGCAGCGCCCGAGAGCCATTCGCGAGCCTGAGATTCCGATGAACCGGTAGCCGCGCCAAGCCGCGCCAATGAAGCGCTCGCAGACGTCCTGAACCTCCGTGTCCTCCGTGTGTCCGTGGTTCAATCACCGGTCGAGCACACCCCGAAGTAGGCAACGCTTTGCGCGATGCGCCGAGCTTCGCTACGCTGTCGATCCTTTCGCCTTGTGGGGCCAAAGGATCGGAAACCGTCATGCAGGTTGCAGCCTCCTCACGCCGCTTGGCGACGTGTCGACCGGGGATCTATCTCGCGGCGCTCGCGCTAGCAGCGCTCGCGAGCGCCTGCGGTGCCGACGCGGGCGGCACCAGCAAGCGCCAGGACATCAGTGACGACGCCCCTGCCGATGCGGGCGACGGCAGCTTCCAGGACACGGCCCTCGTCGACATCGACACCGGTGAGGTCCGCGACGCTGAAGATGGCGACGGCGGCCCGCCCTGCCCCGGCTGCTTCGGCTCGCCGTGTGACGACAACGCCGAATGCAACAGCGGCTGGTGCGTGCCCGGCCCGAGCGAGGCGGGTGGCAGCGTCTGCACGAAGACCTGCCAGGACGAATGCCCGAGCGGCTTCAGCTGCCGCCCGATCTCCACCTCCGGGGCCGATGTCGCCTTCATCTGCATCTACGACCACACCGTCTATTGCGCGCCTTGCGACGACGCCTCCGACTGCCTCGACCCGCTCGCACCCAACGATGGCGCGCGCTGCATCGCCGCTGGCGACGGGCTCGGCGCGTTCTGCGCGACCCCCTGCCGGAGCGACGCCGAATGCCCCATCGGCAGCGCCTGCGACGTCGTTGCCGATGGCGCCAGCGAATCGAGCGTCTGCCGGCCGGCCCCCATCGAAGGTGAGCCAACCCCGCTCTGCGAGTGCTCGTTTTGGGCCAGCGAACGCCGCGCCTCGACCGCGTGCACGACCCGCAACGCGCGCGGCACCTGCGCTGGCCGGCGGGCTTGTGGCGACGACGACGATATGCTCGGCGCCTGCGACGCCCCAGCAGCCATCGCCGAGCTGTGCAACGGCGCCGACGACGACTGCGACGGCGCGACCGACGAGGACTTTCCCCAGCTCGGCCAGGCCTGCGATAGCGATAGCGATCCCGATGACTGCGAGCTCGGCACGCTCGCCTGCGGCCCCGACGGCACCGTTACCTGCCAGGGCGATCGCGCCGCCGGCACCACCGAGGTCTGCAACGGGCGCGACGACGACTGCGACGGCGAGACCGACGAAGACCCGCCCGACGACGGCGAGCCGTGCGACGGCGACGACAGCGACGATTGCCTCGACGACATCGTGCGCTGTAGCGGCAGCGTCAACATCTGTGTCGACGCCGGCGTGCCGGTGGTCGAAGCCTGCAACGGCGTCGACGACGACTGCGACGGGCTCACCGACCGCGACGACGGCGACCTCACCGGCCCGCGCTGCGAAGGCGCCAAAGGCGTGTGCGCGGCCGTCACGACGCCGGCCCGCCTGTGCGACCGCGGGGCCTGGGCTGGGTGCGACGCCGAGGCCTTCGCCGCGAGCCCCGACTACGAGGCCGGCCGCGAGCTGAGCTGCGACGGGCGCGACAACGACTGCGACGGGCAGAGCGACGAGGACTTCGTGCTCGTGCAGCTCGATGACCGGCGCGTCACCGGTGTCGGCGTGGCCTGCGGCGCGGGCGAATGCGCGGGCGGCACGACCGGTTGCAACGCGAGCGGCGACGGCCTTGTGTGCGACGGCGAAACGCTGACCGTGCCCGAGCGCTGCAACGGCAAGGACGACGACTGCGACGGGCTGACCGACGCCGCCGACCCGACGCTCGCAATCGTCGAGTGCGAGCTCCAGTTGGGCGTCTGCGCCGGCGCCTCGAAGCCGACCGCGATCTGCGATCAGGATGGCTTCTCGGACTGCACGGCCGGCATCTACACGGGGCACGCCGCGTCCTATCAGGACGAGTCCGAGCTGAGCTGCGACGGGCTCGACAACGACTGCGACGCGGGCACCGACGAGGACTTCGTGACGTCCCTCCCGAACGGCACGACAGTCGTCGGCGTCGGCAAGCCTTGCGGCGTCGGCGTGTGCGCGGGCGGCTTCACCGTCTGCAATGCCGACAAGAGCGGCGCGCACTGTTCGTCCGCCGTGAACGCTCGCGCCGAGGTGTGCAACGGGCTCGACGACGACTGCGACGGGCTCACCGACGCGGCCGATCCCGACCTCGCCCGCCCCGCCTGCGAGAAACAAGCGGGCCTCTGCGCGGGTACCCAGAAGCCCATGAGCCTATGTATGGCCGGCAGTTGGAAGCCGTGCGGCACGCCCGAGTACGACGCCCACGACGCCGCCTACGAGCCGACCGCCGAGAGCAGGTGCGACGGCCGCGACGACGACTGCGACGGTCAGGTCGACGACGACTTCGACCTCACCGGTCCCGACGGCGCGCGCGTTCGTGGCGTCGGCAGCGCCTGCGGCACCGGGGGTTGCGCCGGCGGCACAGCGCGTTGCACGGACGACGACCGCGGCATCGAGTGCTCGAGCAGCGGCAGCGCGCTGCCCGAGGTGTGCGACGGCAGCGACAACGACTGCGACGGCAAGACCGACGCGGCCGACGACGGGCTCGACAGGGTCGTGTGCAGTAGCCAGCTCGGCCTCTGCCAAGGCGCCTTGACACTGCCCGAGCGCTGCGTCGCCGGCAGTTGGCAGGCCTGCATCAGCGCCGACTACGACGTGCACGCGCCGGCCTATGAAGCCACGGCCGAGGCGGCCTGCGACGGTGTCGACGAGGACTGCAATGGGCTGACCGACGAGGACTTCACGCTCACGCTCGCCGATGGCATGGCGGTCGTCGGCACCGGCAAGTCGTGTGGCAGCGGCGAGTGCGCGGGGGGCACGACCGCCTGCGCCGCGGGCGGCGGCATGGTCTGCGCAACGGGCGGGAATGCCGCGGCCGAGGTGTGTGACGGGGTCGACAATGACTGCGACGGCAAGACCGATGCGGCCGATCCCGACCTCGTCAGGATCTTGTGTCAGGAGCAGCGCGGGATCTGCGACGGCGCCTTGCGCCCCATCGACAAGTGCGTGGCCGGCGGCTGGCTCCCCTGCGGCGGCGCCGACTACGAGGCGCGCGACGCCAGGTACGAGGCCAACCGCGAGTCGCTCTGCGATGGCCTGGACAACGACTGCGACGGCAATAAAGACGAGGACTTCGCGATGATCGATCGCGGCGGCAGCACGATCTCCGGCGCCGGCAAGTCGTGTGGCACAGGCCGCTGCGCGGGCGGGGTCACGGTCTGCAACGGCAGCGGCGACACCATCGTGTGCCCGGGGGACGCGAACAACGGGACCGAGGTCTGCAACTTCATGGACGACGACTGCGACGGGCTCGCGGACGCGGCCGACCCGGACCTCGTGCTCGCCCCCTGCGAAGAGACGCGCGGCGTCTGCGCGGGCGCCACCCACCGGCCTGAGGCCTGCAGCGGCGCCCAGTGGAGCGCGTGTCAGGCGAGCGACTACACGCGCCACGATGCGCGCTTCGAGGCCGCCAGCGAGACGCGCTGCGACAGCCTCGACAACGACTGCGATGGCAATAGAGACGAAGACATCAGCGACACGTTCGGCGACGGCAGCATCGTCACGGGCGTCGGCGCGAGCTGCGGCACGGGCGCCTGCGAGGGCGGCACGACCGCGTGCAACGGCAGCGGCGACGGGCTCGTGTGTAGCGGCGAGGCGGCGATCGCTATCGAAGAATGCAACGGGATCGACGACGACTGCGACGGCAAGACGGACGCTGCCGACCTCTCGCTGGAGCCGATCCTGTGCCAGAACCAGAACGGCGCCTGCGTCGGCGCCGCGCGCCCGGCGAGCCTGTGCAGCGGCGGCCAGTGGAGCGCCTGCGGCATCGACATCTACGCCGCCAACGACGATCGTTTCGAGGTCGCAAACGAGGTGAGCTGCGATGGCGTCGACAACGACTGCGACAGCCGCAGCGACGAGGACTTCGGCCTGACCCTGGCCGACGGCAATACCGTGCGCGGCGTCGGCACGAGCTGCGGCACGGGCGTCTGCGCGGGCGGCAGCCTTGTCTGCAACGCGCAGGGAAGCGGCGTCACGTGCCCGAGTGAGGCTCGCGCCAGCGCCGAAGTCTGCAACGGCGACGACGACGATTGTGACGGCAGGGTCGACGCCGCCGACACCGATCTGGTGATCGTGCCGTGCGAACGCACGACCGGCGCCTGCGTCGGCGCTGACAAGCCCGCGAGCCTCTGCCGTAACGGCGACTGGACCGCGTGCACGACCGCCGACTACAGCGCGCACTCGGCGCTCTATGACCCGGGCAGCGAGCTGCGCTGCGATGGCTTCGACGGCGACTGCGACGGCGGTACCGACGAGGACTTCGGGCTGACCTTGCTCGACGGGCGCCAGGTCAGTGGCCTCGCCGTGAGCTGCGGCACGGGCGAATGCGCGGGCGGCGCGACCCGCTGCAACGGACCCGGCAATGCCATCGAGTGCTCGAGCGAAGGCGCTGCGACGGCTGAGATCTGCAACGGCGACGACGACGACTGCGATGGCAAGGTCGACGGCGCCGACCCGAGCCTCCTACGCGAAGCGTGCGCCAATCAGATGGGCCTCTGCGTCGGCGCCCAGAAGTTGCCCGAGCGCTGCGTCGGCGGCACCTGGCAGGCCTGCGGCACGGCCGACTACAAGGCCAACACCGCCGCCTACAACGCGGGCAGCGAGCTCGCGTGCGACGCCCGCGACGAGGACTGCGATGGCCAGAGCGACGAGGACTTCGCCTGGAGCGACCCGGCCGGGGCCACCTTCCACATCGGCGAGGACTGCGGCAAAGGCCTGTGTGTGGGCGGCCGGGTCGTCTGCTCGGGCGGCGCCGCGGTCAGCTGCTCGACCGCCAACAAGGCGGTCACCGAGCTGTGCGATAACCTCGACCAGGACTGCGACGGGGTGCCCGACGACGGCTGCGACGACGACGGCGACGACTACTGCGACGTGGCGATGGGCACGTCTGGGCTGCCTGAAGTGTGCCCACGCGGCGGCGGCGACTGCGACGACCTGGCCGCGACGCGCTACCCGATGGCACCCGAGCTGTGCAACAACATCGACGAGGACTGCGACCTGTCGGTCGACGAGGCCTATAGCGATTGCCTGAAAGGCAGCTGCGATGTGAGCGGCGCGGGCTACGCTGCGATCGCGGTCGACCTGTGCACGGCCGGCCGCTGCGTGAGGCCGGCCGCAGTGTCATGCGGCCTTTATGCGTGCAACGGCGGCGGCGTGGCGGGCGATGTCTGCGGCACGAGCTGCGCCAACGATGACCACTGCGTCGCGGCCGCGCATTGCGACCAGACCGACGGCAAGTGCAAACCCGATGTGGCCGACGGCACAGGCTGCGCGGAAGACTCCGACTGCGTTGGCGGGCACTGCCAGAATAATTTCTGTTGCGCCTCGGGCGACTGTTGCAACAGCGCGACCGATTGCCCGCTCGCGAGTTGGACGACCGCGCCGGGCTGCGGCACGAGCACGACCTGCCAGGGCACGCGCCAGGACCGCGAGTGCAGCGCCGCCAAGATGTGCAAGAAGAGCGCGCCCATCGCCGACGACCGCGCGTGCACCAGCGGTACCCAGGCGATCACCTGCCCCGCCGGCTACCCGCCGCGCTTTTGTGACGGTGGCGCCGACCAGTCCGCGCCGAGCTGTCCGGCCACTTGCAACAGCGACGCGCAATGCAGCGCCGGCTACCATTGTGATGGCACCTGCGTTCCCAACCTGCCCGACGGCGGGAGCTGCGACGAGGCCAGCGACTGCGCCGGTGGCCGCTGCCAGAACCTCTACTGCTGCGCAAGCGGCGACTGCTGCGCGACCGCCGCCGACTGCGCCGACGCGACCTGGAGCGAGGCCGCGACCTGCGACACGGCCAGCGTCTGCGACGGCCAGCGCGTCGACAAGCTCTGCGGCGATGGCGCGCGCTGCGTGAAGTCGGCCCCGGTGGACGACGACTCGGCCTGCGGCGCGGGCGTCGTGGCGAACACCTGCGGCGACTACACGAGCGTCACGTGCACGGGCGCCGCCAACCAAGCGAGCGCGCCCGCCTGCCCGACGAGCTGCATAAACGACAGCCAGTGTGACCCGTCGGCCCACTGCGATGGGACCTGCGTGCCCGACGTGGCCGACGGCACGGGCTGCGACGAAGCCAGCGACTGCACCTCCGGCCATTGCCAGAACGGCTTCTGCTGTGGCGGGCCGAACAACGACTGCTGCGCCAGCGCCAGCGACTGCCCCGCGAGCTATGCGTCGGCCCCGGCCTGCGTCGATCCGGCGCGCTGCGACGGCCTGAGGAGCGTTGCGACCTGTCCGCCAGCGACCCGCATCTGCGGCACCCAGCCGGGCGTGCCCGACGATCGCGCGTGCGGCCCGACGACCGAAGCGAGCAACTGCGACCTCTATCCGTCGGTCTATTGTAGCGGCGCCGCCACCCAGGACCCGACGCGCCCAACCTGCGCCACCAGCTGCACGACCGACGCGAGCTGCGACGAAGACGCTTACTGCAAAGCCGGCACTCCCAAGCGCTGCACCGCCGACGAGCCCGATGGCGGGCAGTGCACAAGCGACGCGCAATGCCAGAGCGATCATTGCGACAACGGCTTCTGCTGCGGTTACGGTGCCTGCTGCTCGAATACGAGCGACTGCCCGGTGGCGGCCTTTACCGAAGCGTCGACCTGCACGACGCCGGGCGGATGTCAGGGCGCGCGCCGCGATCCGCTCTGCGGTGGCGACAAGATCTGTGTCATCAACCCGGCCCCGACCCCCGACGACAGCGGCTGCGGCGGCATCGAAGCGAACGCCTGCGGCGACTACCCGGCGATCGTCTGCACCAGCGGCACAAACCAGACCCCACGCAGCTGCCCGACGAGCTGCAACAACGACAGCGAGTGCGACGGCCCGGCCTATTGCGACCTCGCGACCCGCACCTGCAAGCCCGACCAGCCGGCCGGCCAGCAGTGCGACCCGGAGCCCTGTGCCGCGGGCTTGTTCTGCGTCGACGGCGTGTGCTGCCGGACCGCGTGCACCGGTGACTGCCGGCGCTGCGACCTGACGAACGACGGCACGTGCACGAACACCGCGGCCCAGAGCGACCCCGACCAGGACTGCGACGGCTTCGACTGCAGCGGCCAGACGAGCTACTACTTCGGCTTCGTCGGTGACACCTGCTTTGCGAAGGCGCCTATCGAGGACGCTGACGCCGCCTGCGGCGCTAACGGCCAGTGCGATACGCGCCCGAATCTGTGCACGGCACAATCACTCCAGGGCGGGGCCGTCGTCAGCTGCGATGACACGTGCCAGGACCCGGTGCCCAACACCTGCACCGGTACGACCCTCGGCAGTTGCGTGAACGTCAATCCAGGCAACATCATGTGCGGCCTCGGGATTTGCCAACGGATCGTCCCGCGCTGCGTCAACGGCGGCGACAACACGTGCACGCCGGGGCCGGCGGGGCCCAAGGAGATCTGCGACGGCCTCGACAACGACTGCGACGGCAAGACGGACGGGGCCGACGATGACCTCGAGATCCCGAAGTGCGGCAAGCAGAGTGGCGTCTGCCTCGACGCGAAGACGCCCGTCGACCGCTGCCGTGGCGTGGCCGGTTGGGACCCGTGCAGCGACGCCGACTACGCGCTCCCGAGCCAGCCGCAGGGCAGCTTCTACAACGCCGGCAGCGAGCGGGCGTGCGATGGGCGCGACAACGACTGCGACGCCGCGACCGACGAGGACTTCGCGTGGCAGGGTCCCAACGGGCAGACCTACACCGGGGTCGGCACGCTCTGCGGGGTGGGCGGCTGCTCCGACGCGGCCACGAAGACGGTGTGTACGGGCGGCAATGCCATCACCTGCCAATACGCGGCCGGGCACTCACCCACGAGCGAGACCTGCAGCCTGCCGGGCGGCGCGACGCGCGACGACGACTGCGACGGGCTCGTCGACGCGAACGACCCGAGCCTCACGCTGAAGCTCTGCCAGCAACAGGAAGGTGTCTGCAGCCAGGCGAGTAACGAACGCAGCGACTGCGTCAACGGCGCCTGGAATGCGTGCGACAGCGCCGACTACCAACGCAACGCGGGCACACGCTTCGACTCGACCTACAAGACCCACCCCGAGGTCTTGTGCGACGGCTTCGACAACGACTGCGGCAACGGCATCGACGAGGACTTCGCCTGGGTCGGCCCCGACAACGTCACCTATCAGGGAGCTGGCACCGCGTGCGGCGTCGGCCGCTGCGCCAACGCCGCGACGATCACGGTCTGCACGGGCGGCAACGCGACCACCTGCCAGTACGCGGCCAACTTCGACCCGTTGCCGGCGGAGGTCTGCAGCCTTGTGCGCGGCAGCCCCCAGGACGACGACTGCGACGGCAAGACCGACCAGGACGACCCGAGCCTCACGCTCGCCTCGTGCGGCACCCAGGTGGGCGTGTGCGGCGGCTCGACGAACGAGGCGACCGATTGCGTCAACGGCGTCTGGGCCGCCTGCGACGCGGCCGACTACGACCGCCGCGCGGTTGCGCTCGGCACCCGCTACACCCCCTCGCGAGAGGGCACCGGCAGCGGCAGCCAGCTCGCGACCTGCGACACCTTCGACAACGACTGCGATAGCCTGACGGACGAAGACTTCACGATGGTCGGCCTGAGCGGCGCGAACTATAGCGGCACAAATACCCTCTGCGGCGTCGGCCTCTGCTCGGACAATGGCACGCGCACCGCCTGCAACGCGGGTCGCACGGCTCTGCAATGCAACTACGCCGCGGGTCGCGGCCCGATCCAGGAGGTCTGCAGCCGCGATGCTGCGAACCAACCGATCGACGACGACTGCGACGGTCTGCTCGACGCGGCCGACGCGACACTTCAGCTCGGCAATCCGTGCCAGAACCAGACCGGCGTCTGTGGCGGCGCGAGCAACGACGCTGGCGACTGCGTGGCGGGCGCCTGGCAGGCCTGTGACGCGAACGACTATGATCGGCGTGCGATAGCCCGGGTGCCGAGCACACGCTACACCTGGAGCCTCGTGAACAACGTCGTGGTGGCTAAAGAAGGCACCGGCAGCGGCAGCCAGCTGACGACCTGCGACGGGCTCGACAACGACTGCGATGGCCCGACCGACGAGGACTTCACGATGACCGGCCTGAGCGGCGCGACCTACGCTGGCGTCGGCACCTTGTGCGGCGTCGGCCGCTGCTCGGATCCGCTTACGAAGACCGCATGCACCGCGGCAAAGTCCGCCACTGAATGCCTCTACGCCGTCAATCGCAGCGCGATCCCCGAGGACTGTGGCGGCGGCGACGACGACTGCGACGGCCTCGTCGATGGCAACGACATTGTCGACGCCAACCTCGATCTCTGTGGCCTCCAGGCGGGCGTCTGCAGCGGCAAGAAGGTCACGCGCGATCTATGCCTGGGCAACGGCACCTGGGCGGCCTGCGGCGCGACCCAATACGGCGTCGACTACGAGTCGAGCGAGACCTTGTGTGACAACAAAGACAACGACTGCGACGGCGTGACCGAGACGAGCGAGGGGCCGGCCCTGGCCCAGCCGTTCTGCGACAAGCATCCCGCCGGCGTGTGCCTGAACAAGAAGAAGCCCAACAGTCTATGCGCCAATGGCAGCTGGGGCGTCTGTCCGGCGACCACGACGTACTATGGTACGAGCTTCAACAGCGACGACATTCCCGAGCCGACGCTCACCGACGCGAACTGCGATGGCATCGACGGCACGATCAGCAATGCCCTCTTCGTGTCACCGTTGGGCAGCGGCACGGCCTGCAGCATGGCCACACCGTGCGCGCTCGCGACCGCGCTGGCGATGACCACGAGCACCCAGCACATCTATCTGCGCCCCGGTGACTACAACGCCGTCAGCGCCAGCTGGCAGGTCGCACGCGTCGTGCAGATCTATGGCGGCTTCGGCTCCGACGCGGCCTGGACGCGCGTCGCAGACCGCGCTGGCAACCAGGCAAAGATCAAGGGTGGCGGCACCTTCGGCGGGCAGTACATCACGATCCGGGTGGCTCCGAGCAGTGGCACACTCGGCAGCGCGGCGAGCCCGGTGAAGTTTGTCGACCTCTATGTCGAGGGCTTCGACGTGCCGGCCGGAAACGACGGCAAGAGTTCGTACGGGCTCTACGCCAAGAACGCGTTCGTCGAGGTCAATCGCTGCACCGTCACCGGTCGCAATGGGCGCATCGGAAGCGCGGGAGTGGCCGGCGCGACGCCAGGCGGCACGGCAAGCGGCGGGGGTGGTGGAGGCAACCCACAGCAGCCGGGTGGCTGCAGTGGGTCTCGCCCCAACAACGGCGGTGGTAACGCGACCAACACTTGCAGCGGCGGCAGCCGGGACCGGACGAGCGGCGGTGGCGGTAGTGGCGGCGCGATGGACACCAATTGTCCATTCAGCCTCGACGCGACGCGGGGCCTCGATGGCGGCAATGCGGCCTACTTCTTCGCCAGCTCGTGGGGCTATCGCGGGGGTGGCGGGGCGGCCAACTTGAATCCCATTGGCGGCACGAGCGGTGCCGGTGGGGGTGGGAACTCGGGCTATCCCGGCGAAGCAGGGATTGGAGGCGCGGCCGCCGCCAATGGGCTTGGCTTCTTGAGCGGGGATTTCTGGTCGGGCCATACGGGTGGCACAGGCAACCTGGGCGATCACGGCGGTGGCGGTGGCGGCGGTGGCGGTAGCGGCGGCTCGGACAACGGCGCCGACTCGTACGGTGCGGGTGGTGGCGGTGGTGGTGCCGGTGGCTGTCGCGCGACGGGCGGTGGCGCTGGCGGGCTGCCAGGCGGCGGCAGTTTCGCGATCTTCGGGGTCGACGCGCGACTTACAGTCTACGCGACTGCCTTCTTCCTCGGCTCAGGTGGGTCGGGAGGCGCCGGCGGCTTAGGCAGGGCCGGTCAAGCGGGCGGCGCGGGTGGCAGCGGCGGCGTTCAGCAAAACGATTCGGGCGCCGGCGGCGGCGGTGGTGCCGGCGGCGCCGGCGGCCCGTCGGGCGGTGGTGGCGGCGGAGCAGGCGGCGGCTCGTATGGCATCGGGTGGTGGTCGAGCGGCGGTTCGAATGGCAGCCTGACAGCGGGCACGGGTGCACTCGTCAATACGTTCGGCGCAGGTATCGGCGGCGGGGGTGGCGGGGGTGGTGCCATCAGCGGTGGCAACGCGGGCAGCACCGGCCCGGTCGGCGCCACCGGTCAGACGATTCAGTTCTAAACCCGGGACTCGACCAGTGAAGCGACCCAGGAACTGGGCCGATTCACGCCAAGCAGTCTCGCGAGCCTGCGCTCAGGGCGGGCATGCGCTAGATGGGGTGAGATGCCACGGCCCATCGTCCGATGTGAACACAACCCGACATGAGGGGTTGGTTGACCTTCGAGTTCCGGAAGGCTACGGTACTCGGGCCTTTTGTCCTTTGAGTCGGAGGAAACTTTGAGCTTTCGCCGAATGTTGACCAGACCAGGGTTGCTTGTCGCAGCGTGTGCCGCCGCCATGGGGTTGGCCTCGGCACAGGTCGCGGTGCACGCGGCCGACGAGGTCCCATTGCCGCCCGCGCCGTTCGATCCAGTGGGGTTGAACGATGACCTCGACCTCTCGAAGCTCGACATCCCGACCCTGGTCGAGCGTTCGTCGGCCTTCGTGAAGAAGATGGAGGAGTGGCTGACCGACTCCTTCTATCTGCTCGAATCCTCGCTGTCGGCGGGCGACGTCAACGCGGCGAACACGCGCAACGAGGCGATCACGGTGATGAAGGGGCTCGTCAAGCTGAGCGAGCAGAACCTGATGAACATGCGGCAGAAGGCTGCCGAGGGTGATCGCAAGCGGGTCGAGAACGAGTACGTCAAGATCTCGATCGCGCACTCGAAAGTTCAGGAGTACTACGCGCAGGTGAAGAGTGCTGTGAGCATCGGCGTAACGAACCTCGAGCTGTCCCAGGTCGAGCGTCGGCTCGTCTATTCGGGCCAGCTCCCAGTGGTCGATGACTTACCAGGGCTCTTCACGCAGACCTTCGACGTGTTCATCAACACGCCGTCGGAACCTATCTACGCAAGCCCGTTCTTCTGAGCGGGCCGCGCTGCCTGTGCGGTGGCGCGTCGATGATGGATACGCGAGCGCAAACGGTGGGGGACCCGAGCGCTGGCATGGCTGGATGTGAGGTCAGGGCCCAAGGGCCTGCGAAGCAAATGCGAGAGTTCTGTTGAGCATGGCCAAGAGCCCACTGCCGCGCAGCCAACCCGACCCTACGTCCGGGCGGCTGGCTCGCTTTGCGATCGTGTGTGCGTTCGTCGCGCTGGTGGCGCCGCGCGTTTCGGCGCAGGAGTTCGTCCAGGGTTGGAGCGATCCGCGCCTCATCAGTCCGGCCGGGCTCGGTCCTCGCTATAGCGGCCTACTCGGGGCGGGCGTGGGGCTGCTCTCGAAGAAGCCCCGCTTCGGCATAAGTGCTGGCGAGTTCGTGCTGCAGCCGCGCTTCTTTATCGAGTCGGAGTATCGCACGAACTTCTTCCGCGTCGATCCGCGCGATGCCGACCCGCAGGGTGCGGTATCGCTGCACGTGCGGCCGGGTGTCGCGCTGTTCAATCCGGACTACAACGACGTCGCAATGTCGCTTGGCGTGGACCTCGACGTGTTCGTGCCGTTCGGCGACGAGAGCATCAGCGACCAGACCAACCTCGGTGGCGTCGCGCGACTAGCGGTGGCGCTGTTCCCGCGCAAGACCTTCTCGTTGACGCTGCACGAGACGTTCGAGCGTACGCTGTGGACGCGGCCACAGATCACGACCAACGCGAACCGGAACCACAACGTAATCGGCGCCGACGCATCGTTCCACCCCGGTGGGCGCGCGTTGGACTTCACGCTGGGCTACGCCTACGACCTCGAGCGTTTCGACGACATCGACCTCATCGACAGCGACTCGCACCTGCTGCGCTTCCTCGGCTCGTGGCGCTTCTACCCGATGACCTACGCGTTCATCGAGTCGACGCTCGCGATGCACACCTACGCGAACGAGTCGGCCGCGGACAAAGCGGCGGTCGGCAGCCTCGTGCCGGCGTCGCCGTTCCGGGTCTATGCAGGGCTCTCGGGCCTCGTGACGGAGCGCCTGGGGCTGCTCCTGCGGGTCGGCTACGGCAACAGCTTCCTCGACCGGGGCGACAACTTCTCCTCGTTCATCGGCATGGCGCAGGCGAGCTGGCGCTTCTCGCCGAAGACGGTCTTGCACGTCGGTATCGCGCGCGACTTCGAGGAGGCACCGCTTGGCGGCTACCTCTCGTTCGTGCGCCCCTACGCGAGCTTCACGCAGCGCTTTGGCGAGCTGGCCGAGCTGACGGTCGACTTCGCCTACGAGATCCGCAGTTACGGGACCTGGGAGCCCTCCGAAATCGAGGTGGGTGGGGACGTGATCGTGCCTCAGGTGTCGGACCGCAATCGCAGTGAGAACGCGGTAAAGGCGGGCCTGTTGCTGGACTTCGACCTGAGCCGCCTGTTCGGCGCGACGCTCGGCTACCGCTACGAGTCGGTGGTGTCGGACTTCTCGATCACGACCAACGGGGTCGACAACTTCGTGGCCTACGACGACCATCGCGTCTTCGCCTCGCTCAACCTGCGCTACTGAGATGTCGGGGCTGACGTCGTTGCCCAGGTGGCTCTTGTGGTTGCTGTTCGTGCCGGTGGTCGGCTGTGATGCGTGCCAGGAGGCGCCGACGACCGGGTACGGCGACCTGAACAAGCAGATCAGCGAGCACCTGACGAAGGTCGGCCTCGGGCCGGGCGACGTGTTCGAGGTCACGGTCTACGGCGAAGAGAAGCTGTCGGGCATCCATCGCATCGCGCCGGATGGGGCGATCCAGTTCCCTCTGATCAACCGCGTCGTAGTCGAGGGCATGACTGCCAACGAGATCGCAGACGAGCTGAGTCGGCGCCTGCGCGACGGGTTCCTGCGGGAGCCGTCGGTGTCGGTGTTCATCAAGGAGTACAGCTCGAAGAAGGTGTTCGTCCTGGGCGAGGTGCAGCGACCGGGCACGTTCCCGTTCACTGCCGGCATGAACATAGTGGAGGCGATAGCGCTCGCGGGCGGCTTCAAGGACTCGGCCAACTCGAACTATGTGATCGTCACGCGCCAGACCCCGGACGGCGACAAGCGCATCCCGGTCCCCGTCGAAAAGATCACCGAAGGCATCGCCGAGAACCTCAACCTCCAACCCGGCGACATCGTCTTCGTCCCCGACACCCTCCTCTAATCGATGGGGTCAGACCCACTCGATAGACACCTAACCCTTCGAATTCACTGAACGCCGGGTGCCGATGGGGTCAAGCCTACTCGATAGGAACCTAACCGCCCGAATTCACTCAACCTCGAAAGAGTAGTCGCGCGGGACCGGTGCCAGGTCGTTGCCAGGGGCGACCTGCTCGGCGCCTCTCACGGGCATCGACAGGTCCCCCCCGATGTGGCGAAGATCCGGCGCGATGAGCACCGACGACGCACGACTTCCACACCACTACGCCCTCCTCGGCCTGACGCCCGACGCCGGCAGCGATGCGGTCAAGCGCGCCTGGAAGCGGGCCGCCGCGCGTTGGCATCCGGACGCGATACCCGGCCAACCACAGGGGCGCTTCGACGCGGTGCGCGAGGCCCGCGATGTGCTCCTCGATGCCGACCGCCGCGCGGCCTATGATGCGGCATTGCAGGCCTCGGTCGATGCCGCCGTGGCCACGATGAGCAAGCTCCATGGCACGCAACGGATCGCCGGCGTGGTCGGCCGCGTGCTCGGCGTGAAGACGGCCCCACCCGAGGTCGGGCGGAATCGTCGCCTCCGCCTCTCCGTTGGCTTCGCGGAGGCGGTCCGGGGGACCGGAATCGACGTGCAGCTCGGCACCGACGTGAGATGTGAAGCCTGCGACGGGACCGGCACCTCGGCGACCGGCCGTACGCTCGTGTGCGGCGCCTGCGGTGGCATCGGCGAGGTGCTGACGCACGGGCTCCTGCGCTCGACCTGGTCACCATGCGCGGCCTGCACCAACCTGGGTTGGGTGCCTGAACCACGCTGCGAGTCGTGCGCCGGACGCGGCGCCGTCGTCGCTTCGACCCAGATGCTCGTGCCGATCCCGGCCGGCACTCGCAACGGCCAGGTCTTGCGCATCACGGGCGCTGGCGAGGCAGCGCCGCCCGGTGGCACCCCGGGCGATCTGCTGGTCGAGGTCGAAGTGCGCGCGCACGCATTCTTGAGCCCGGCCGGTGCGGATCTTCGCTGCGAGCGGCCGGTGCCGTTCTGGCTCGCGCTGGCAGGCGGGCGCTTCGACGTACCGACACTCGAGGGCTCGGCACGCATCGCGATCCCTGCCGGTACCCGTTCGGGCGAGGTCTTGCGCATGGCCGGTTGGGGCCTGCCGACGAGCCACGGCGCGGGCGATCAACTCGTCACGGTGCGGGTCGAGTGGCCCGTCCGCCTCGATCCGGCGGCTGCCGAGGCACTGTGTAGCTGGGCCGCGACGCTCCCGCCGAGTGCCTTCCCCGAGAGCCGCGCCTTCGACGCCGAGCTTTTTGCCAGCCGCGGTCCTACGCGCGACAACGGCGACGCATCATGATGTCACTGCCCCTGACGAGATCTGCGACGCGGCGCGCGCTCCATTTGATTGGGTGCCTGTGGTGCTTCGTCGCTGTCAGCGCCTGCGGCACTGCCCGCCCGCAGTCGCCCGAGCCGATTGCTCCCGAGCGTGGTGCTCTGCCTGGCGCTCCGCCCGCGCCCGCGCCCGCGCCCGCGCCCACGCCCACGTTCACGCCCGCCCTCGCCATCGAGCGCATGCGCGACGTCTGCGCCCATGGCCCGATCCTCATCTGCGCCGAGGCTGTCGCAGACGCCGACAGCTTCGAGCAGCCGCCCGACCCGCGGCTCCAGATCACGCTCGAACAGACCCGCATCGCAGCCTGGCGTGTGGTCGACCCCAACGCGCTCGGCGTGCTGCTTCCGCTTTCGGGTCCCTATGCGAAGTTCGGAGAGGCCGCGAAGGAGGCCATCGACCTCGCCCTGAAGGAAGCCGGCAGCTCGCTGCGCGTGGTCGTGCGCGACACCGAAGGCGACGCCGACAAGGCCCAGATGCTCGCGACCGAGCTCGTGCTGAAAGACCACGTCGCTGTCCTGCTCGGCCCCATCGGTCGTAAGGAGAGCGCCGCGGTCGCCGACATCGCGCGCCTCCTCGACGTACCGCTCGTGCCCCTCACGAGCGAGATTCCCGCACCCACGCCCACGCCCACGCCCACGCCCGCATTCACACCCGCACCCACGCCCGCGCCCGCACCCACGCCCGCACCCACGCTCACGCTCGACCCGGTGCTACGCCTGCGCACGAGCCCGACCGAGCTGGTCACCGCGATGGCCCGTCACGCCCGCACTGAACTCGGCGTGTTGCGCGCCGCGATGCTCGTCCCCGACACCGATGCGGGGCACGAAGCAGCGCTCGCCTTCCGCGCCGAGTTCGAGCGCCTCGGCGGCACCATCGTGCGTGAGGTCCCGTTCGACCCCAACGCGAAGGACTTTGCCGAGCCGCTCAAGGCCTTGCTGGCCGTCTCCGAGCTGCCACCGAAGAGCCGCAAGCCCTCAAAGATAAAACCGGATTTCGACACTCTCTTCATCCCCGCCGATGCCCTGGCGGTCCGCCGCGTGGTGCCCTTCCTCGCCTATTGGGGCATCCATCCGCGCACGGTCCCGGGCGACAGGTCGCGCATTCAGCTCCTCGGGACAAGCGGTTGGAACCACCCAGCCGTCGTCGACAAGGGCGAACACCTCACGAACAACGCCGTCTTCGCCGACGTGTTCGCCCCCGACGATGCCGACGCCCAGGACTTCGGGCGCCGCTTCTTCCTCTACCTGCAGCGCCGCCCGACCGCCTTTCATGCCGAGGTCTGGGACGCGACCCGGCTTGTCGTCGACGCCCTCGCGCGGCTCTTTCCGACCCCGACCGACCCCACACCCACCCGGACGTCCATCCGCGATGGCTTCCTCGTACCCCGCATGCTCGTTGGCGCGACTGGCCCGCTCGAGGTCTTGCCCGACGGTCGCATGCAACCCCGCGCGCACCTGATGACGATCGACGGCGACGAAATCCGCCCCCGCCTCTCCGAAGACGAGGAGCGCGCCCGCCGCACCACCACGACCCCGCCAGAGTCGCCATGATGGCCACCGTCGCCGACCTCGACGAAGCGGCACTCATCGCCATCGTCCTGAGCGCCTGCCCGACGCGCCCAGCGCCCGAAGGTCCGGGCGACGATGCCGCCGTCCTACCCGCCAGCAGGCATCGCCGGGTCCTGACGACCGACGCCCTCGTCGAAGGCACCCACTTCCTGCGCGCCCACCCTCCCCGTTCACTCGGCTGGAAAGCGCTCGCCGTCAACCTCTCGGACGTGGCCGCGATGGGCGCCACCCCCGAGGCCTTCGTGCTCTCGTTGGCGCTCCCCGCCGACCTCCCGTTGGCCTACTTCGAAGCCTTTGCACGTGGCCTCGGCGCCTACGCGCGCATGCTCGGAGTGCACCTCGCAGGCGGTGACACCGTGCGCGCGAACGGCCCCCAGGCCCCGCTGACGATCAACATCAGCGCCTGGGGCGAGGCATCTGAACCGCTCCTCTGCCGCTCGGGCGGCCGACCCGGCGACCTCGTGATGGTGGCTGGCCCGATCGGTCGCGCGGGCCATGGCCTCGATCTCTGGCTCGCCGCCCACCCGCCCACGGCCCTGACAAGCTGGGCCTCCCCGGACGCTATCCCCCACGACATCAACCTCCTCGAACAACACCTCCAGCCGACGCCCCCGCTCTGGGCAGGTCCGTGGGCGCTCGCCCACGGTGCCTCGGCCGGCATGGATCTCTCGGATGGGCTCGCGACCGACCTGCCGCGCCTCGCCGCCGCCTCCGATCTGACCCTCACGATCGACCTCGACCAGCTCCCAGCCGACGATCTCCTGGGCGCCCTCGACCCGCGCGTGCGCGCCGCCCACGGCGAGGACTACAGCCTCGTCGTGCTGGTCCCGCCCGAGCACGCCGACGCCTTCCGGGCCCAGGGCTTCGTCGCTATCGGCCAGGCCGCCGCCAACGCCAGCGAAAGCCCTCTGCCCGCCTCGGCCCGCGTGCTATGGCGCGTCGCAGGTCGGGTCGTGCCCCCTGTGACGCCGACCTTCTCACACTTCCGCTAAGCTGCCGGCAGGCATCAGGCCCACGACGTTGTCCCGCACCGACCCTGCAGCGATCGCGACCTACCTGCGAGGCCTCGAGCCAAACGCGCGGATCCGTCCGGGCCTCGTGTCGAACCCGCTCGCGCGCACCAACTGGCGCTCGGTCGGCCACGATCGGCTGGTCGCCATCCTGCCCGAGCCCGCCGCCTCGCGCGAGACCCCCAATCTCGACGCGCTCGAGCCCGCGCTCGAGGCGCTCTTATTCGAGCACATGATCAACGTGCTCGTCGTGAACGGCGGCGACGGCACCATCCACCAGACGCTCAACGCCGCCATCCGCGTGGTCGATCGCGCCGCCGCCCGGCTCGGTCAGCGCGTGCCGCTACCGCTGTTCCTGTTCGTCAACGGCGGCGGCATGAACATGCTCGCGCGCGTCTTTGGCTCGGGCGGCCATCCAGTGCGCACGCTCAAGAAGTTCCTCGTGCGCACGCGCGGCAGCCGTTTTGGTTCACTGCCCAAGCGTGGCGTGCCACTGCTCGCCGTAGACGAAACACCGACTGGCGATGGCGGCGCCAGCCCTCCAGCGACACACGCAAGCGACCTCCGCTACGGCTACATCTTCGGCAGCGAGCTCGTCTTCAACGCGCTCACGATGTACGAGCGCTTCGGTCAAGGCTACCCGGGCCTCGCACGCTTCCTCTACGAGGTCGCGGCCGGCTACGCGCTGCGCACCGAGCTCTGGAATCGCTACGGCCACCTGCTCGACGCTCCGACCACCTCGCTCACGATCGATGGCACGGTCTACCCGCGCTACACCTCCGTCGTCGCGACCACCGTGCCGCTCCAGCTCGTGAAAGGCCTCGTCGCGACCGTCCGCACCATGGCGAGCCCGGGTGGCATGAACGCGGTGGCCGTCCTGCCGACCGACAAGGGCGAGGTGATCGCCGCCATCCCACGCCTCATGGTCGGCGCCCCGACCCCCGACATCGTCTATCGCAGCGACGTGCGATGCATCACCGTGCACGGCGCCTACACCCTCGATGGCGAACGGTTCGATCGCGACGCCGGACGCAGCTCACGTGCCTCCCAGGCGACCACGACGCCCGCGCCCCTGAACGTCATCGGAACCTCCCGCGTTGTCTGGGGCGTATGGCTCTGACCTGGCCTTCCCACCGCGCCCCGGCCGCCTTGCTCTTGCTCTTGCTCTTGCTCTTGCTCGCGGTCAGCGCCTGCGCCGCCGAGCCAGCCCCGCCCATTCCCACGACCTCGGGCCGCGCCCTGCCCCGCCTCCTGCACGACCAGGCCACGCTCGGTCGCCCCGCGCTCGAGGCCGACCCGTCCCGCGATCCTGCCGCCGACCCGGTCCAGATCAGCCACGACCCCGATGTCCTCCAGGTCTACCGTTCGACCCGCGTGAGCCTGGCCGTGACGCTGCCGGCCGAGCACAGACAGGCCCGGTGCCGCTGGTCCTTTGCCGATGCCGAGGCCGCCCCACCCGGAAGCGCTGATCCCTCACGATGCGCGGTCGAGCACACCTTCATCGGCGGCGCCGCCGACGAGCGCGTGAGTGTTACCATCAGCGACGGCGCCTGGTCGAAGACGCTCACCCGCATCATCCCGCTCGAACGATTGCCGGTCAGCACCCGCCCAGTCGAGGCCGAGGCCGCCGGCAACGTCCCCGAAAAACCAAGGGGTCCCAACAGCTTCCGGATGGTCGTCATCGCCGACACGAGCGGCGCCGACAGCTCACGCCTCGCCGCGCTCGCCGGTCGTATCGTCGCGATCGACGCCGATCTGGTCGTTCACCTCGGCGGCCACGCCAGGGACGGCGAAGAATGGAACCGACTGCGCGAGACGCTGGTCGAGGGCTTGCGCGCCGCCAAGATCCCACTCTTGTCGGCCGTGTCGCCGTCGGACCTCGAGCTCGGCCCCGAGGTCCGCCGCCCCCTCGGCAAGGATGGCGAACAGCTCGATCTCACCGATGGCGCCCACTTCCCCGACCGTTGGAGCTTTTCCTACGAAGGCGTCTTCATGGCCTTCACGAGCGGCGCCGACCAATCCCGAGAAGCACTCGACTGGCTGCGCGACCGCCTCACCGAAGCCCAGGTCTACGAGAGCCGCCTCGTCTTCTCGTATCTGCCGGTACATCCCTTTGGCGAGCACGTACCCGACGGCGCCGGCAGCCACACGCTCGGCCCCAAGTTCAAGGTGTACGAGCTGCTCCTGAGGGCCCGCACAACGGCGCTGTTCTCCGCGGGCCACCACGTCTACTTCAAGGGCCGCTACGGCGCCCTGCCGGTCGTCTCGGTCGGCAGCGCCGGCTCGGGCGGACAGCGCCTCCTCGGCAGCGAGGTCGCACAAGCCCCCTCGTTCACCGTCATGGATGTCGAACGCGGCCTGCCCCAGCGCGTCTTTGCCTTGACGAGCACGCCTGCGACTGACGGTACCGAGCCGTTCGACACGATCCTCGACGAGGCCTATCTGCCCGAGACCGTCGAAGTCTACACGCGATGATTGGCCCTCCCGAGGCGCTTGCAGGCGGCATCTACGTGCACTTCGCCTACTGTGCGCGCCGCTGCGTCTACTGCGACTTCGCGCTCGCGACCCCGAAGCTCATCCCGGCCGAGCGCTACACCGACGCGCTCATCGCCGAGCTCACGCGCGCCGCTCCGACCCTCGGCGGTGAAGCCCGCACGCTCTATGTCGGCGGTGGCACCCCGAGCTTGTGGCCAGCGCCCCAGCTCGCGCGCTTCCTCGCCGCCGCGCGGGCCTCGCCGGGCATCGCCGCCGACGCCGAGATCACCCTCGAAGCGAACCCCGAGGAGGTCGACGACGCCTGGCTCGCCGCGGTCACGACACTTGGCGTCAATCGCGTCTCGCTCGGCATCCAGAGCCTCGACGAGCGCGAGCTGACCGCCCTCTCGCGTCTGCACGGCGTCGCCGGCGCTCTCGCCGCGCTCGATCGGATCGGCGCCGCGTACGCCGCTGGCGCACTCGCGAGCTACTCGGTCGACCTGATGTACGGGCTCCCGGGCCAGACGCTTGCAGCCTGGACCGACCAGCTCGAGCGCCTCGTCGCGCGCGCCGCGCCCCCGCACCTGTCGCTCTATGCGCTCACCGTCGAGCCGACGACCGTGCTCGGGCTGCGCATCCGTCGCGGCACCACCCCGTCCCCCGACGATGGCCTCCAGGCGGACATGATGTTCGCCGCCCGCGACCTGCTCGCGCGCCACGGCTACATTCACTACGAAGTCTCCTCGTGGGCACGTCCGGGCCACCTCGCCCGCCACAACAGCGCCTACTGGGAACAGCGCCCGTGGCTTGGCATCGGGGCTGGCGCCCACGGCTTCGTCGCCGGCCGGCGAACCCGCAACGAGGCACGCCCGAGCCGCTACATCGAACGCATCGCAGCCGACGGCCACGCCGAGGTCGACGTCGAGGTGCCGACCCCCGACACGCTCGCCTTCGAGCACCTCCTGACCGGGCTCCGACGCCTCGACATCGGCGTGCCCATCGCCCTTGTCGCGCGCCGCTACGACGCCATCCTGCAGGCTGAAGTCGCGGCCGGCAGGCTCGTGCGTGCAGGCGACAGGATGCGCCTCAGCGACCTCGGT
>Ga0335394_10000540_pt1 | contig 40653 bp, 42 predicted proteins | sample MAT03_FD_205741 | JGI IMG/M metagenome (GOLD analysis project Ga0335394, IMG submission 205741) | Freshwater microbial communities from Lake Fryxell liftoff mats and glacier meltwater in Antarctica - MAT-03 (spades assembly) (version 2) ...
GACTGCAGACGCCATCTTCGTTGCAAAAGATGTCGTCGCTCGCCGATCCGGTCGAGGTCACGTGCGCATACGCTCCGTCAGAATCTCCTGATCCAGATCAAGGCGTCTGCTGTCCTTTTGGCGCAGTGCTTACGCATCGTCGCGGCCCTGCGAGGTCTGAAAACCCTTTTCGACTTGGCCGATGCCCTGGAAGGAGCACAATCATGAATGGCTACGTCGCCGATATCGAGGACCAGACAGGAGCGAACAAAGACTTCCGTCATGTCCTCTACACTGGTCAGAACCTGCAACTTGTCTTGATGTCGCTAGAGCCCGGCATGGATATCGGCGCGGAAACGCATGCCACTCACGATCAGTTTTCCGCGTCGAACACGGGAACGGAGAGGTCGTGATCGACGGGGTCACGCACAAAGTCAAATCCGGCGCAGGCATTGTCGTGCCCGCAGGGGCACACCACAACCTGATCAACACCGGCGACAAGGCGCTGAAGGTCTACACGATCTACGGCCCGCCCAACCATGTTGACCAGTTGAAACAAAAGACGAAGTCCGTAGCACAAGCGTCGTCGGAGCATTTCGATGGCAAGGTTGCCGGATAGCGTTGCCGCGTTCAGTTGCGGGTTGAAACGGACTAGCCTGAAGCTCCTCAATGAGGGGGCGCGCCGCTTTGGGCTCCGCCCGCTTGGCGAATAGCTGACATGACGGCCCTTCAGCTTCTTGCCTACATTGTGGCGGCCATCGGACTGCAGAGCCTTCTGGCCGTGGCGATCCTCATCTGGCGCAGAAAACCTCATGAAGCTGTGCGTTTGACCCCAGTGGTCAGTTCTAGGACGTCTGAGGCTGCCTGGGACGGTTTGCGCGCGTTTCGGGTTATCGCGCGCACCAATGAAGATCTTGCGCAAACCCAGTTCTCCATTGCGCTGGCGCCGGTGGACGCAGCACCTCTGCCGCCCTTCAAGCCCGGACAGTTTCTGACGTTCTCGCTGGCTGTCGACGGTCCGGATTCACCAGCGCGTGTCGTGCGCTGCTACTCTCTGTCGGATACTCCTGACCCGGCTCAGTATCGCATCACTGTCAAACAGGCGTTGGCGCCGCCCGGCAAACCGGACGTGCCCGCAGGCATTGCGTCGGGCTGGTTGCACGATCAGGCGCAAACCGGAACGCTTCTGGACGTGCGGGCGCCCTCGGGTCAGTTCTTTTTCGTTGCCGATCCCGATGCGCCCCCGGTGTTCATCGCAGGCGGCATCGGCATCACGCCGATACTGTCGATGCTGAAATCCGCCCTTGCCGACCAGCCGGAGCGGTCGGTGCATCTGTTCTATGGTGTGCGGAACGGTCAGGATCATGCTTTCAAGGCTGATCTTCGACAGCTTGCCGACGCACATTCTGGTCTGACGCTGCACATCCTGTACGCCGACCCGGCACCGTCGGACGTTGTAGGGCAAGACTATGATCTGCCGGGATTCATCACTCTCGATCTGTTGAAACAGACGCTGCCGCATGGCCGGCACGCCTTCTACATCTGCGGCCCCGACCCGATGATGAAGGCCCTGATCCCGGCTTTGCTGGGCTGGGGCGTTGCAGATGCCGACATTCACCGCGAGTCCTTCGGGCCGCAGACCGCCGCACCCAGACCGGCAGCCTCCCCGGTCGCCGGTCCCATTTTGGCCATCGGGTTTCGCCGTTCTGGCCGGACCTTGGACTGGGCAGGGCGAGACGCGAACCTGCTCGACTTTGCGGAGCGACATTCCATTGCGGTCGATGCCGGCTGTCGCGGCGGCACTTGCGGCACCTGCGAGACGCGGCTGATCTCGGGCCGTGTTCACTATGCGACCAAACCGGAGTTCGACATCACCGCCGGCCATTGCTTGCTTTGCGTCGCAACCCCCGCCACAGCCCTGGAGTTGGACACATGACGCTGCGAGGAAGCCTGTTCAGCCGCGAGGTGGTGCCGTTCTACCTGTCGTTGCTGGCGCTGCTCGCCGTCACCTTGGCGGTCGATGCGGCACTGCACCTTCTGGACCTCGTCTGGGTCGGCAAATGGCTGGGCATTCCCGGCGTCCTCTTGATCTGCGCGTCCTTCGGATACTCGCTGCGCAAGCGCAAGCTGATCAGCCGAGGCCACCCAGCCACCCTGATGCGCTTGCATGAACGCATGGCGTGGGCGGGGTCGCTGCTGGTCCTCGTCCATGCGGGCATCCACTTCAACGCGGTGCTGGCCTGGCTCGCGATCGGGGCGATGCTGTTGAACGTGGCCAGCGGGCTGACCGGCAAGTTCCTGCTGCGCCGGGCCGGGACGCGGCTGGCTGCCACGACGCAGCGACTGCGCAGCGAAGGGCTGACGGCCGAGGCGCTGGAAGACCGTCTGCATTGGGACATCTTGACCTACGACACTGTCAAGCAGTGGAGGGTGTTGCACTATCCGATCACACTCGCCTTTGCCGTTCTGGGCACGGCGCACATCATCAGTGCGCTCATCTTTTGGGGGTGGTCATGAAACGCTGGATCCTCGCGATCATCGCTGTCAATCTGGTGGGCATCGTTGCCTTGGCCTTTGTCTATCCCGATCCGATGCTGGCCCCGGGGGCGCTGATCCCGGCCCATGCGAACCTCGCGACGGACTGCTTTGCCTGCCACGCGCCGATGCAAGGCGCAGTCGAGGCGCGGTGCACGACCTGCCATTCAGTCGCCGACATCGGCCTGCGCACGGTCGCTGGTGCGCCGGTTGTGCAAAGAACGCAGATGCCTCCGTTTCACCAGGGTCTGGCCGACAGCGACTGCATGGGTTGCCACACGGATCATCCCGTTGCAAAACTCACTCCAGCCCATAGCCACACATTCGCCCATGCCATGCTGACCCCGGTGGCCGGTGCGGCGTGCTCCACTTGTCACACAGCACCAGAGACCGTCGTTCACGCGGGGGTGACGGCGCAGTGCAGCACCTGTCACACCCAGAACGACTGGGCCGCCGCTACCATCGACCATACCCGGTTCTTCGCGTTGACCGGGCCGCATGACGTCGCCTGCACCAGTTGCCATACCGCGGCGAACGACTTCAGCAAGTTCACCTGCTACAGTTGTCACGAGCATCAGGAAGCCGACCTGATCCGCAAGCACCTCGAAGAAGGCATCCGCGACATCGACAACTGCGTGGCCTGTCACCGCGACGCACATGCCGAAGGTGGCGAGGGCGGTGAAGATGGTGAGGACGATGATGACTGATGATCGAGGTTTGATGGAAAGTGAAATCTGGTTCAGGATGACGGTCTGCCAGACTTCTTCGATAGGGGCGCGCGCGGCTGTCAGTTCAACTGGCGTCGCTGAAGCATGAAGACTGGCGTGTAATGGCCGGCCGATCGCATCGCGCCGGCGGCGGTTGTCGCGTGGGTGCCCGGCCTCGGAGACTGACGGCCGTCGTCCATTTACGTCGACGCATTTGAACCTTTCGACCGGTGTCACCGACACAGTCTTGGACAGGTCGTCTGTCCGACCAAGACAGGAGATGTGCATGACCCCCACCGGACTTCGCGCGACAGTCGTCGCCCTGACGGCGGCGATCGGCGTGATTGCCGCATCGGCTCCAGTGCTTGCCGCACCCGCGAACAGCGGTTCGGCATCGAAACAGCAGGGAGGCGGGCGTACGCTGGCCGACTACAACATCCAGAAGGAGTAGCCTCGCCAGCCAGTCTGGCAGCATCCCGGCTGCCGGGACTGGCCGCAGGGTCCGTCGATGCTTTATCTTTCGCGCCATCTCCAACTTGCGGCGAACGACAGATGATCTTCGACGGACCCCAGACGGCGCCTGCCACGATCCTGCTTGCACATGGCGCCGGCGCGCCGATGGATTCGGCCTCCATGAACGCGACGGCTCTCGCACTGGCGTCGGTCGGCTTTCGTGTGGCGCGCTTCGAGTTTGGCTACATGGCCGCCCGCCGATCCGGCCAGCGCAAGCCGCCGCCCCGCGCAGATACCCTCAAGCCGGAATATCTTTCCGCGATCAAGGCGCTCGCCGCCACGGGCACTCTGATCATCGGCGGCAAATCGATGGGCGGCCGCGTGGCCAGCATGATCGCCGACGAGGCCGCAGCATCGGGCAAGATCGCGGGACTGCTCTGCCTTGGCTATCCCTTCCATCCTCCGGGGAAACCAACCCAGCTCAGGACAGCGCATCTGGCCGACCTGCGGACACCTGCGCTCATCTTCCAGGGCACCCGCGATGAGTTCGGCACCCGCGAGGAGGTTGCGGGCTACACGCTTCCGCCCGGGATCGAGGTGATATGGCTTGAAGACGGCGACCACGATCTGAAGCCGAGGAAGACGATCTCCGGTTTTTCCGCCGCCGACCACCTTGGCACTATGGCCAGCCGTACGCTGGAATGGAGCCGCGGACTTCCACGCTGACTTGCAGAGGCCGATGGGCTAAGCTGGCAGAATGGCTTTCCCTCCTCTTCTCCCGCATGCCGTTTTCGTCGGCGCCCTCTTGTCGCTCGCCGGCTGCTCATCCACGCCCGGCGGCGGCTCGGTCGATCCATCCGCCTATGCGGCAACAGGCTGCAACGAACTCAATACCGAGGTCGGCACCGTCTCGGCCGAGATTTCCCGGGTGGCTATAGCGCGCGGCAAGGTCGCCAACACGAATGTGCCGAAATGGGTGTTGGGCGGGCGGCGTGTCGCGACCTCAGTCGTCGACCGCCAGACCGCGCGCATCGACAGCCTGCAGCAGCAGGAGCAGGAGATCGTAGCCGCTCGAAACCGGAACTGCGCCGGCCAATTAGATTAAACCGTGAGGTATTTCTTCACGTCCGGCCGGTCGAGATCCTCGGCCGGACCGGTGTGGACGATCAGGCCGCGGTCCATGATGTTGACCTCGTCGGCGAGTTCCCGGCAGAAGTCGAGATATTGCTCGACCAGCAGGATGGCGATGCCGGCGGTGTCGCGCAGGTAGCGGATGGCGCGGCCGATGTCCTTGATGATCGACGGCTGTATGCCTTCGGTCGGTTCATCGAGCACCAGGAGTTTCGGCCGCATCACCAGCGCGCGACCGATGGCGAGTTGCTGTTGCTGGCCACCCGACAGATCGCCGCCGCGCCGCGACAGCATCTGCTTCAGCACCGGGAAAAGCTCGAACACGTGCTCAGGCACGTAACGATCCGCGCGCTTCAGCGGCGCATATCCGGATTCGAGATTTTCCTTGACCGACAGCAGCGGGAAGATCTCCCGCCCCTGCGGCACGAATGCGATGCCCGACCGGGCGCGATCGTACGCCGCGCTCCGGTCGAGCGCCTTCCCCTCGAAGGCTACGCTTCCCGATGTCAGCCTGTGGTGGCCGACGATCGATCTCATCAAGCTGGTCTTGCCGACGCCGTTGCGGCCAAGCACGCAGGTGATCTTTGCCGCCTGCGCCGTCAGCGATACGCCGCGCAGCGCCTGAGCGGCACCGTAGTGCAGCGTGGCGTCCTTGACCTCAAGCATGACCGCGCCCCGCCCCGCGTCTCGAATTCTGGTCCCCCTCTTCCCCCACGAGGGGGGTGGCCGGCGCCCGCGTCGGCCAGAGGGGGTTCGTGAAACTTCTGACCGCGACGACGCGTCGTGAAAGGTTGATCGGCCGTTCGGACAAGCCGGGCCGAGCCAAGTCGTGGATCGCGATCCGCCAAAACACTGTCAGCGCCCCAGATAGACTTCGACGACGCGGTCGTCGGCCGAGACGAAATCGAGCGAGCCTTCCGAAAGCACCGAACCCTCGTGCAGGCAGGTGACCTTGACGCCAAGTTCGCGCACGAAATGCATGTCGTGCTCGACCACGATGACGGAGTGCGTCTCGTTGATGTCCTTCAGCAGCCTCGCCGTCTCCTCGGTCTCGGCATCGGTCATGCCCGCCACCGGTTCGTCGACCAGCAAAAGCTTGGGGTCCTGCGCGAGCAGCATGCCGATCTCCAGCCACTGCTTCTGGCCGTGCGACAGGTTGGCCACCAGCATGTTGCGCTTGTCGCCGAGACGCGTGACACCGAGAATCCCGTCAATGCTCTTCTTCTCCTCGGCGGAGCTACGATGGAAAAGTGCCGGAAATATCGAGCGCGATCCCTTGAGCGCCAGAAGCAGATTGTCCTCGACGGTGTGGCTCTCGAAGACGGTGGGCTTCTGGAACTTGCGGCCGATGCCCATCATGGCGATCTCGGCCTCGTCGTGCTTGGTGAGGTCGACCAGACCGTCGAAGAAGACCTCACCTTCGTCGGGCCGCGTCTTGCCCGTGACGATGTCCATCATGGTTGTCTTGCCGGCGCCGTTGGGGCCGATGATGGCGCGCATCTCACCCTTGTCGAGCACGAGCGAGAGATTGTTGATGGCGCGGAAGCCGTCAAAGGCAACCGATACGCCGTCGAGATAGAGGATCGTGCCGGATTTCGACATTCGCGGGTCCACTATTCCGCCGGCTGCGGTTCTGGGCCGCTGCCGGGCTTCGTCCAGGTGCCCGACTGCTCGCCTGACTGCGCGCGCACGAGCGCAGGCGGCGGCTCGTCGGGGTCGATACCCTTCTCTTCGGCAATCGACGCCTCGCGCTCGGCTTTCCCGCCGCTGTTGCGCCACTGGTCCCAGAGGCCGAGGATACCCCTGGGAAGGAACAGCGTTACGCCGACGAACAGGCCGCCGAGCGCGAACAGCCAAAGCTCGGGTATCGCGCCGGTGAACCAGCTCTTGCCGGCATTGACCAGCAGCGCGCCGATGATCGGGCCGACGATCGTGCCGCGCCCGCCGACCGCGGTCCAGACGACCACCTCGATGGAGTTGGCCGGATCGAACTCGCCGGGGTTGATGATGCCGACCTGCGGCACGTAGAGCGCACCGGCGATGCCGGCCATGACTGCGGAGACCGTGAAGGCGAACAGCTTCACGTTCTCGGCGCGCCAGCCGAGGAAACGCGTACGGCTCTCGGCGTCGCGCACGGCAATGAGGATCTTGCCGTATTTCGAGGTCGTGATCAGCCAGGTGACGAACACAGCCAGCGCCAGCGCCAGGGCGCTCGCCGCGAACAGTCCGGAGCGCGTCGCATCGGCCTGCACGTTGAAGCCGAGGATTTCCTTGAAATCGGTCAGGCCGTTGTTGCCGCCGAAACCCATGTCGTTGCGGAAGAAGGCCAGCAGCAGCGCATAGGTCATCGCCTGCGTGATGATCGACAGATAGACACCGGTGACGCGGCTGCGGAAGGCGAACCAGCCGAAGACCAAGGCGAGAAGGCCCGGCACAACCATGACCATCAGCGCGGCAAACCAGAACTGGTCGAACCCGTACCAGAACCAGGGCAATTCCTTCCAGTTCAGGAACACCATGAAGTCTGGTAGGTTGGGATTGCCGTAGACGCCACGCGAACCGATCTGCCGCATCAGGTACATGCCCATCGCATAGCCGCCGAGTGCGAAGAAGGCGCCGTGACCGAGCGAGAGGATGCCGCAATAGCCCCACACGAGATCGAGCGACAGCGCAAGCAGCGCATAGCAGAGATATTTGCCGACCAGTGCGACAAGGTAGGGAGGAACGTGAAAGGCGCTGTCCGGGTGAACCGCGAGATTGAGCACCGGCACGATGATGGCGACCGAGACCAGTATCGAGATGGTGATGAGGATCCTGAGATCGGAACCGAAGAGGCGGGCGGACATCATGCTTCCACCGCCCTGCCCTTGAGCGCGAACATGCCGCGCGGGCGCTTCTGGATGAACAGGATGATCAGCACAAGCACGAGGATCTTGCCGAGCACCGCGCCAGCATATGGCTCGAGGAACTTGTTGAGCACGCCGAGCGAGAACGCGCCGACCAGTGTGCCCCAGAGATTGCCGACGCCACCGAAGACGACGACCATGAAGCTGTCGATGATGTAGCCCTGGCCGAGGTTTGGCGACACGTTGTCAACCTGCGAAAGCGCTACGCCGGCGATGCCCGCGATGCCGGAGCCCAGCGCGAAGGTGAGAGCGTCCACCCATGGCGTCCTGATACCCATCGAGGAGGCCATACGGCGGTTCGCGGTCACGGCGCGCATCTGCAAGCCCCACGAAGTGCGCTTCATGACGAAGAGCAGCAAGAAGAAGACCGCGAGCGAGAAGACCAGTATCCAGAGGCGGTTCCAGGTGATCGACAATTCGCCGAGGCTGAACGCGCCCGACATCCAGGACGGATTGCCGACTTCCCGGTTTGTCGGGCCGAAGATCGTGCGGACCGTCTGCTGGAGGATGAGCGAGACGCCCCAGGTGGCGAGCAGCGTCTCCAGCGGCCGGCCGTAGAGGAAGCGGATGATGCCACGCTCGATGATCAGGCCGACGCCGCCGGCGACGAGAAATGCCAGCGGCAGCGCAATCAGCAGGGACCAGTCGAACAGATCCGGAAACGACGTGCGGATGATCTCCTGAACCACGAAGGTGGTGTAGGCGCCGAGCATCACCATCTCGCCATGCGCCATGTTGATGACGCCCATCACCCCAAAGGTGATGGCAAGTCCGATGGCCGCCAAAAGCAGCACCGAGCCGAGCGACAGGCCGAACCAGACGTTCTGTGCCGCGGCCCAGACGGCCAGCGACGAGTTCATGCGCGTGACCGCCGCCGATGCCGCGTCCTTCAGCGTGCCCTCGGTGCTTGCCTCATATGCGGTGAGCAGCGACAGCGCCTCGCGGTCGCCGCGTCCCGCTATCAGTTCGATCGCCACGAGCTTCTCGGCCTCGGGCAAATCGGATTTCAGCACGGCGGAGGCGCGCGCCAGTTCGAGCTTCGCCTTGACGCTGGTCACGGTTTCCTTGGCGATGGCCGCATCGAGGCCTGGTATCGCGGTGGGATCGGCATTGCGGAACATCGTCTCGGCGGCGGCGATACGCACGGCCGGATCGTCGGAGCCAAGCGTCAGCGTACCCAGAAGGTCGCGGATCGTGCGGCGCAGGCCGTTGTTCACGCGGACCTTTGAAACGGAAGCCTTAGGCTCCTCGCCAGCGTCGGCTCCCGTCAGCGGATCGGAGAGCTTCACGTTCGCGCCGGACTCTGCGCCGATGAAAACTGCGGAGTCGGATTTGCGGAAATAGAGATTGCCGTCGGCAAGCGCGGCAAGCGGTTTCTCTACGGCGGGGTCGCCCGCGGCCGCGAGCTCCCGGACGATTGCCTCTGTCGCAGGGAACCCTTTGACGGTTGCGAATTTCGCGATTGTGGCTCTCAACGCGGCTTCGTCCGCGGAGGCCGGCGCGGTCAGAGCCAGCGCCAGAAGGATCGTCGTCAGCAGCCGTCGAAACAGGATGGTCACGGGATATGCTGGCCTTCTCGGACGTTCTGGTTCTGATGAAGGAGGTTCCGGGCGGATGGAGAGTGATCCGCCCGGAACTGCTGGCGTCGAGACTTCAGCCAAAGGCCGATGCCTCAAGCGTCAATTGGTGCCCTTGCCGCCGCACTTGCCGGTCGCGACGTTGAAGTTGCCGCAGGACATCGGAGCGCGCCAGTCAGCGATCAGGTCCTTGGAATCCGGCAGGTAGTCGGACCACTCGTCGCCAACCACGAGACCCGAAGTCTGCCAGACGGTTTCCATCTGTCCGTCAGCCTGGATTTCGCCGATCAGCACGGGCTTGGTGATGTGGTGGTTCGGCATCATGGCCGAAAAACCTCCGGTCAGGTTCGGCACCGAAACGCCGATGATGGCGTCAATCACGGCGTCCGTATCCGTGGTGCCGGCTTTCTCGACAGCCTTGACCCACATGTTGAAGCCGATGACGTGCGCCTCCATCGGGTCGTTGGTCACACGCTTCGGATTCTTCGTGTATTCCTTCCACTTCGCGATGAAGTCGGCGTTTTCAGGCACGTCGACCGACTGGAAATAGTTCCACGCGGTCAGGTGGCCGACGAGCGGAGCCGTGTCCAGGCCGGCGAGTTCTTCCTCACCGACCGAGAATGCCACGACCGGAATGTCCTCGGCCTTGATGCCCTGGTTTGCGAGTTCCTTGTAGAAAGGCACGTTCGCGTCGCCGTTGATGGTCGAGACGACTGCGGTCTTCTTGCCGGCCGAACCGAAGTTCTTGATGTCGGTCACGATCGTCTGCCAGTCGGAATGGCCGAACGGCGTGTAGTTGATCATGATGTCTTCCTTGGCCACACCCTTGGACTCGAGATAGGCCTGAAGGATCTTGTTTGTGGTCTGCGGGTAGACGTAGTCGGTACCTGCGAGCACCCAGCGCTCGACCGATCCGCCGTCCTCGCTCATCAGATAGTCGACTGCGGGGATTGCCTGCTGGTTCGGCGCCGCACCCGTGTAGAACACGTTGCGCTGGCTTTCCTCGCCCTCGTACTGCACGGGGTAGAACAGCAGGCCGTTCAGTTCCTCGAACACCGGCAGCACGGACTTGCGCGACACCGACGTCCAGCAGCCGAACACGGCCGCGACCTTGTTCACTGCGAGAAGCTCACGCGCTTTTTCGGCGAACAGCGGCCAGTCAGACGCCGGGTCGACCACGACCGCCTCGAGCTTCTTGCCAAGCAAGCCACCCTTCTTGTTCTGCTCGTCGATCAGAAACAGCATCGTGTCCTTGAGCGTCGTCTCGGAGATGGCCATCGTGCCGGACAGCGAATGCAGGATACCGACCTTGATGGTATCTTCCTGCGCCATCGCGGGCGAAGCCAGGCTGATGCCTGCGGCTATCGCTCCCGCGGACAGGAACTTTGTTAAGGACGAAAAACTTCCCCTCATATGGATCTCCCATTGGGTGTTGCACCGCAACATGCTATGCAACGGCTGTGCCAGTTGGGAAGGCAGAGACTAATGCGCGGAATTTCGGCTTTGATTACAGCCGGATACGGATGCCGGCTAAACCAACGGTCGGGCGTGTCCTCGCAGCCGGTCGGCTCCGCCTGAGGCAATTTTGCGCAGCGCACAAAACTCTGCCCAAGTCTTAAGCAGAAGTTAACTCGCGCCTATTTTGTGGACTTGGTCGCGCCGCGCCCTCAGCGGTTATCGCCGCCAAACCGGTTCTCGTCGATACACTTGCTGATGCGGCAACTGCGCGTGTCGGCCGTGGGGACCGGCTCTTTGATCGTCGACTGGCCGGGCTGGCAAAACGACTGGTTGGCGACATACCGGTCGTAGATCGGAACCCCTGAATTGCCGGCCTTGCGATATAGTATGGCGATGCCATCCCGCTGAACCGCGTCCTTCACCTCGGCGCAGGTCATGTCCTGCACCATGTAGCGGACGATGGCCCATGCTTCGACGGGCGCAAACCCCAGGAGAACGGCCAAAGCAAGTCTCTTCACGTATCGGTCCCTCCACCGGCGCGTTCGGATGCTAGCAGAAGTTCCCGCCGTCGCCACTCCCCGCGATCAATCGAGTCAGCACGAGTGATTCGGTGCGCTTGACGCAACGCCGGCAACGGTTGACACTTTGTGAACCTGCGGCGCTTACCTTTCAAACGGGAACAATACGCCTTGGGACGGGTTTCGTAGCCTTGCGTCAGGAGTAACCCATGGCATTGCGGGCGGTCTGGAAGGGATTCCTCAAATTCGGTGCGGTGGCCTGCGCCATCAAGCTGACCAACGCCGCGAGCGATTCCGAAAAGGTGCAGTTCCGCATCCTCAATCGCAAGGATCGCCTGACGGTAAAGTCAGCTTACGTGGACGAGATCACCGGCGATCTCGTCACCGCCGAGGACCAGATCAAGGGCTACCAGCTCGACAACGGCCACTACCTGTTGATCGAACCGGACGAACTCAAGGCGTTGAAGCCCATCAGCGAGCACACGCTTGAGATCGAGGAGACGATCGACCTCGCGTCGATTGATCAGCGCTATCTCGACAAGCCATATTACGTGATGCCGGCCGACGCGATGGCGAAGGAGCCGTTCGCGGTGATCCGGGACGCACTGGCCAAGAAGAAGGCGGGTGCGCGCGCCAGCATCGTGCTCTACCAGCGGGGTCGCGAGGTGGTGCTTAGGGCACACGGCGAAGGCCTGATGATGACCACCCTGCGCAACGCGAAGGACGTGGTATCGGAGCAAGCGATCTTCGACGGCATCAAGGTGCCGAAGACAGACCCTGACATGGTCGAGATCGCCACGCTGCTGATCGACAAGAAAGTCGGAACATTCGATCCATCGACATTCGTGGACCGCTACGAGAACGCGCTCATCGATATGATCAATGCAAAGAAGGCCGGCAAGAAGCTGCCCAAACCTGTCGCGGCGCCGAAGGAAAACGTCGTCAATCTGGCGGATGTTCTGCGCAAGAGCCTTCAGAAGGAAGGCATCAAGACCGCCAAGGCTCGCAAGCCTGCCGCTGCCAAGCGCAAGTCCGCGGCGTAATCCGCCAGGCTATGGGAACTTAGTGCGTGCTGGCGAATTGCATGGACACAGAGCCGTTGCTAGCTATGCCCTCGTGAAAGAGCCGATTGAAAAAGCGCCCGAACTTGATCCGCTGGCGAACGCCCGTCTTGCCGCGATCGTTGACTCGTCCTTCGATGCGATAATCGGGAAAGATCTGAGTGGCATCATAACCAACTGGAACCGGGGCGCAGAGCGCCTTTTCGGCTACACCGCCGACAAAGCTATAGGCCGATCGGTCCTTATGCTCATTCCCGATAGCCTGCAGAGCGTCGAAGCAGAAATCCTCGACCGTGTCCGCCTCGGCGAGGAGGTCGCGAGCTACGAGACGACCCGGCGTCGTGAGGACGGAACCTACTTGTCGGTGTCGCTTACGATTTCACCGATCAGGGCTGCAGACGGTACCATTATAGGTGCGTCGAAGATCGCGCGCGACATCACCGTCGCCAAAGATAACGAACGCCGGATTCACCTCTTGATGCGCGAGGTCAACCATCGCGTGAAGAACCAGTTCGCGGTCATACTGTCGGTGATCCGGGAGACGAGCCGGCGTGCCACCGATCCCAGTGAATTCGAGGAGCAGGTTCGCGACCGCATCATGGCGCTGTCTCGTTCGCACGATCTTCTCGTCACCTCCGATTGGTACGGGGCGAGTCTGCTCGACCTTCTCCAGGAGCACTTGAAACCATTCGGACATGAAGCGCAGATTTCGCTTTCCGGGCCGTTGGTGACGCTCCAGCCCAATGCGGTACAGCATCTCGGTCTGGCGTTTCATGAACTCGGCACCAATTCCTCGAAATTCGGTGCGCTGTCGTCGGATGCAGGTCATGTCCAGATCGACTGGCGGATCGCGATGTCGGCCGAGGGCCGCCGCGAATTCCATGTGGTTTGGGATGAGACGTCCACACCTGTCGAACATGCCGAGCCTGACCCGTCAGATACAAGGCTGGGTTTCGGCAGCGTCGTCCTGCAGCGCGTGGCGCCGCAATCGCTGAGCGGGTCAGCCGTGCTTGATAGGTCGCCGGGACACGTGCGCTGGTCACTCTCCGCGCCCGTGGATTCGACACTCGTCGTTCCGCTCGCCGAACAGGAACTCCCCCATCCCCGTACCCCGAAGGTAACGGCCTGATGGCTTGGCGGCAAACTGGTTCTGCCAATATTGCCAGGAATGGACCTGTCTGTGGGTCCTCTTTGTTGTAAGGTCCCATCAAAATGACCCCGCTTGTCGAATTCCAGGGGTCCAATGGGGCTTTTCCGAATGTCCGTCAGACTAGGCATCAATCCCATCACCTGGACCAATGACGACGTGCCGGAACTCGGCGGCGACACTCCGCTCGAAACCTGTCTCGCTGAAACCGCCGAGGCGGGCTATCGCGGTACCGAGCTCGGGGGCAAGTTTCCGCGAACGAGCGGCGAGCTTGGGCCAATCCTCGGCGGTTACGGACTCGACCTGGTTGCCGGCTGGTACGACGGCCGGCTTCTCGACCGCGAGATCGACGAGGAGTTCGACGCGATCCTCCCCCATCTTACGTTGTTGCGCGACCTGGGCGCGAAGCATGTAGTCTATGCCGACACGTCGCGCGGCCGACACGACGCCATCCATGCGCCGATCTCGCAGCGCCCTCGCCTGTCGGACGGCGAATGGCAGGCTTACGGCCGAAAAATCACCCGGCTCGCCGAGCGCTTTTCCGAGTTTGGCGTTGGCATGGCCTTCCACCACCACATGGGCACCATCGTCGAAACGGACGCCGAGATCGACCGCTTCATGGCGACCACGGGCCACGCCGTCGGGCTGCTGTTCGACACCGGCCATTGCCTGTTCTCCGGCGGAGATCCTGCGTCTCTGCTGCGCCGCCACCTTGACCGGATCGTGCATTTTCACTGCAAGGACGTCCGCCGGCCTGTTCTTGAGAAGGCCCGGGCCGATGACATGAGCTTCATGGCGGCAGTCATGGAAGGAATTTTCACCGTGCCGGGCGACGGGTCGGTCGATTTCCTGGGACTGCTGACGCCGCTTGCCGAGCGCGGCTACGACGGCTGGCTCGTCGTCGAGGCCGAGCAGGATCCCGCCAAGGCGCACCCGCTGACCTATGCGACGAAGGGCTATCGTTCGCTGCTCGCCACCTCCCGCCGGGCCGGCTTCGACGTCGAGACGCGGGCCGGCTGAGGGGAGGCTGATCTGGGCGACCACATGCGCCTTTCCCTTGACATCCTGTCGGTCGACCGCGCCTCGGACGACCCGATGCACCGCCAGATCTACGACGCGCTGCGCCGCTTTATCCTCGACGGACAGATAGCGCCGCATACGCTGCTTCCCTCCACCCGCTCGCTCGCCGAAGACCTCAAGGTCGGGCGAAACACCGTCATCGCCGCCTACGACCAGCTGCTTGCCGAAGGCTTCATCGAAGCACGCGCCGGCTCTGGAACGTGGGTCGCGCCAATCAAACAGGACAGGCCCGCAAACGCCCCGCGCGCACGCCTCGCGGGCAACCCGCGCATGCTGTCGAAGCGCGGCCAGACCATCGTCGACGGTCCGCAGCCTCCGCGCAATGCCGGCGTCATCAACTTTCATCCCGGCGTGCCAGAAACCGCCTCGTTTCCGTTCTCCATATGGTCGAGCATTCTGACGCGCAACTCGCGTTCGCGCGACGAAACGCTGCTCGGCTACCTGTCCTTCGCCGGGCACCCCGGCCTGCGCGCCACCATCGCCAGCAACATCAGCGTTTCGCGGGGCATCGACTGCTCGCCCGAGCAGGTCATCGTGGTCACCGGCGCACAGGCGGCCCTCGACCTCGTCTCGCGCGTACTGATGGACGAGGGCGACCACGTCTGGATGGAGGAGCCCGGCTATCTTGGCGCGAAAAGCGCGTTCCTCGCCGCCGGAGCGAAGCTCGCTCCGCTCAAGGTCGACCGGCGCGGCTGGAACCTCTCCGACCCCGACCTGCCGCCGCCGCGCCTCATCTATGTGACGCCGTCCTGCCAGTGGCCGTTCGGAACGATCATGCGCATCGAGGAACGCCTGCAGTTGCTCGACGTGGCCGAACGCCATGGCGCGTGGATCATCGAGGACGATTTCGACGGCGAGTACAGGTTCCGCGGCCGTCCGGTGCCGGCGTTGCGTGGGCTCGACGATGCCAACCACGTCGTCTACATCGGCAGCTTCGGCAAGACGCTACTGCCCGCGTTGCGCATCGGCTATCTCATCGTTCCGCCAGAACTGGTCGAATCCTTCGACAAGGCCGTCTCGATCACCGGCCAGTTCGCGCCGCTGATCCTGCAGGCGACCGTCAACGACTTCATCAAGCAGGGTTATTTCGCCACGCACCTCAAGCGCATGCGCAGGCTCTATGCGCGCCGTCAGGCGAACTTCGTAAAGCTGTGCCGCGAGCATCTCGGCGAATGGGTAACCGTCTCGGAAAACGATTCCGGAATGCAGCTGTTGGCCAGCTTCACGCGCCCGCTGAAAGACGTGGACGTGGTCGCCGCGGCCGTCAAGGAAGGGCTCGACGTGCAGGCCATCTCGATCAACTACCATTCGTCGGAGCCGGAACACGGGCTGCTGCTCGGCTATGCCGCGATGGACGAACGCCAGGTGCTGCGCGCGGTTCTTGCATTGCGCGCGGCGTTCATGCGGCTCGACAGGCGGTAGGGTACGTTTCATCGTCGCCGTTATTCCGGGGCCGAGCAAGCGGAATGCCAGATGGCACCATGAGAACGCTGCGACGGTGACCCTTACGCGTCGAACTTCTGCAGGTCGACCGCCTGCTGGTTCTTTAGCACGACATCCGCCATCGCAACGTCTTCCAGCGCCACGCGGGCGGCCTGGTCGATGTTGTGGATGATTGCCGCGATCTCGTCGTCGGTATGCACAGGGCTGGTCGCAACCATCACCGTGCGGTCGAGGATTTCCAGCGACTCCTTGCACATGCCTTCCTTGTATTCGGTGCGCAGGCCCTTGTTCTCCGGAAGCTTGTATGGGTTCAGCGCCTGATGGTGCGCGCCCTCGTGCCTGAGCACCTGGTCCCACTGCGTGAAGGTATGGCGACCCGTCTTGCCAGCGATCACGGCAGGCATCGTCTTGACGAAAGACTGGGCGGCGGCCTCGTTCGGCAGCGTGAACATCACCTGCGTGGCACAGTCGTGGTCGGCGCTGTTCATCGGGCTGGCGCGCAGGCCGAGATTGTCGAGATGCCTCGTGCCGGCGAGAATCTTCTTCTTTTCAGCCCGCATGGTGCCGATCATGCCGTCCAGCCGGTCGAGCTGCACGTTCAGCATCGCGCCAAGCAGTTCGGATGCGCGCGCCCCGACGCCGGCAAACGGCTTGGTTTCGTCGTTGCGCCCCTGCCAGTAGAAGTGGCACGGGTCGATGTAGCAGCGCGCCCGCTCCGCCACCTTGGGGTCGCTGGTGGCGATCCCGCCGCCCTCGCCGCCGCTCATGTTCTTGAAGAAATTGAAGCTGAATGCGCCGGCGTGCCCGATCGAGCCGAGCTTGCGGCCCTCATACGAGCCGCCGATGCCCTGGCAGACATCCTCCAGCACCAGCAGGCCCTTGCTCTCGGCGATGTCCATGATCGCGTCCATGTTGCAGGCCGCGCCCCACATGTGCACCGGAATGATCGCTTTGGTGTGCGGTCCGATCGCCTCGCGGATGGCGTCCGGGCTGATCGTGATCGTCTCGTCGATATCGACGATGACAGGGATCGCGCCCACCGCCAGCACCGCTGTCGCGGTCGCCATATAGGTGTGCGCCGGCACCAGCACCTCGTCGCCCGGACCGATGCCCAGGCCCACCAGCCCGGCTGCCAGCCCATAGGTGCCGCTTGCGCCAAGCGCGAATTCGCTGACGCCGAGATACTTGCCGTAGCGCTTTTCAAACCGCTCGCATTCACTGTCCTCGCGGTAGCGGAACAGCTTGCCCGAACGGATCACCTTTGCGATCGCCTCGATCTCTTCTTCGCCCGCCAGATACATGGTACGCGCCTCCGATAGTGGAACTGGTATCCTTTGATGCACGCCCATCTGATTGCTTGAAAGAACCACTCCGGCAGAATCGGACCGATCCACTGGCAGGAGACACAACAGCTTTCCGACCAATTCGGCCGCCCCGCGCCAGAATCGGACCTCCCCCGTAAATCGTACCCATCAGATTCCGGGAAAGTGGCCCTGTCTCAAACCGGCGTTTCGCGTTTCCATCCGGGCCAGTTGGGCAAACGGTTGGGTTCCATGCACCGCGGAACAGACTTTGGACGACCGGCGAAGCAGGCAGGCCTGCCATCGAGAGGCGATTGCGTATGAGCGCCTCCCGCCGTCGCCTTGTGTTGCATGAAGACGACGTGGGCATGTGCCACGGAGCCAATACGGCATTCTTCGAGCTTTCAAAGCTCGGAGTATGCAGTTCGGGAGCCGTCATGGTCCCCTGCCCCTGGTTCCTCGAACTTGCCGAGGCCGCCGCCGCAGACCCGTCGCTCGATGTCGGCGTCCACCTGACACTCAATGCCGAGAAGCAATATTACAAATGGGCTCCGCTGACCGCGCCGTCACGCGCTTCGGGACTTGTCGACGACCTCGGCTATTTCCACCCCGATGTCGCCACGACGCGCCGCAAGGCGCATCCCGAAGCCGTCGAGGTGGAACTGCGCGCGCAGATCGAGACCGCCTATGCCGCCGGCATCGACGTCACCCATCTCGACGCGCACATGGGTTGCGCGCTGTCGCCCGAGTTCTGCGACATCTACATCAAGCTCGGCCTGGAATACCGGCTGCCGATCCTGCTCACCTCGACCATCGCCGCCTATACGCCCAACGACAATCTGGTCGGCGTGACCGAGGAGGCGCATGCCAGGGGCGTCGAAACCGCTCGCACCTCGGGCTTCGCCATATTCGACGCCGCGCTGCAGACCACCTGGGGCCGTCCACGGTCGAAACCGGCCGAACCAGCCTACCGCGCGATCATCGAGAGCGTGAAGGACGGCCTGACCTTCCTCTGCCTCCACTTCAACGCGCCAGGCGAACTCGAACTGATCGAGCCCCGCGCCGCCTACATCCGCACGGAAGAATACGATGTGTTCCGCAGCGAGGACTTTCGCTCCTGGCTGCTGGCACAGGACCTCGACATCATCGGCATGAAGCCGCTGCGCGACGAACTGCGCGCCAAGCTGCCGGCCGAAAAAGGAACTCGTACCGGGTAAGCGTCCGCAAGGGGCGCACCCGTTCGACATGCGAACCGGCCGCTGGCCGGCAAGCAGCACCAAAGGGAACTGTCACTTCAACGGCAAACGGGAGACTGAACATGAAGCTTTTCGGCAAACTGGCCCTCGCAGCCCTCGTCTCGGCGAGCTTTCTGACCGGCGCGGCGTATGCCGCGAACCTGAAGGAGGCAAAGGACGTTCGCATTGCCTTCGTCGTCCACGGATCGGCCTCCGACCCGTACTGGTCCGTTGTCAAGCGCGGCGTCGACGACGCGGCGAAGCTGACCGGCGCAACCGTCGAATATCACAACCCGCAGGTCTTCGACGTGGTCGAGCAGGCCCGGCTTATGGAAGCAGCCATCGCCACCAAGCCGGACGGCATCGCCGTATCGATCGCCGACGCCGACGCCATGAAGAAGTCGGTGCAGGCAGCGCTCGCCGCCGGCATCGCGGTCGTCGTGGTCGACTCGGGCGAACTCACCGGCCAGGAAATGGGAACGACGCTCTATGTCGGCACCGTGTCCGAATATGATTCCGGCAAGAAGGCCGGCGCGCTGCTCGCCAGCCAGGGCATCCTGAAAGTCGTCTGCATCAACCACGAAGTCGGCAACGTCAGCCTGGACGATCGCTGCCGCGGCCTGAACGACGGGCTGGCGCCTTCCGGCGGCGGCACCGAAGTGGTCGCCGTCACGCCCGATCCGGCCGACATCACCCGCCGCACGGAGGCGTATCTCTCGGCGCATCCCGAGGTCCAGGCGGTGTTCGCCATGGGCGCCGGCGCGGCCAACCCCTTGATCCCGATGTTCCGCGAGAAGGAACTCTTCGGCAAGCTGAAGCTCTACACCTTCGACATCAGCCCCGAAGTGCTCGATTCCGTCATCGCCGGCGAGATGGGCTTCGGCATGGACGCACAGCAGTACCTGATGGGCTTCCTGCCGGTCATCTACATGGTCGAGAACGCCACGCACGGTTTCTGGCCGATCAACAACTCCTACACCGGCCCGCTGTTCATCGACACGCCGGCCAAGGCCCAGGCCATGCTCGGCCTCGCCAAGGACGGCATCCGCTGAGCAGTGTTTGAACTCAGCGCCTAAGAGCGTTGAAGCACCCCACTCCGGCCGCTTCGCGGCCACCTCTCCCCCCTGCCGGGGGAGAGGAAGGGAGCCTGCGATGCTGCACCTTCAATCTTGTGATCTGAAATTTTGGGGAGCCTAATGACGGCCGTGGACGAACAGGCGACATCACCCGGCCCGCAGGCTGCCCTGGATCGCTTCGGCATCAAGCCGAAGCGCGCTGGCGGCGGCATGGACGAACGCCTCGCGTCGACCGGCTGGTTCACGAAACTTGTGCGCCGCCCCGAAGCGGGCGCGGCAGGCGGACTTCTGGCTACCATCGTCATCTTCGCCCTGCTGCCGGGCGCGGCGAACCTCTATTCGCTGCAGGGGTCGATGACCTTCCTGACGCTGTCGGCGGAGCTTGGCATCATCGCGACGGCCGCCGCACTCCTCATCGTTGCCGGCGAGTTCGACCTGTCGGTCGGCTCGATGATCGGCTTTGCCGGCGTCGTCATCGGCCTGACGGTACGCGAACTCGGGCTGCCGCTGTGGGGCGGCATCGCTTCGGCTTTCGCGGTCGCGATCCTGGTCGGTTACCTCAACGGGCTGATCGTCGTGAAGACGCGGCTGCCGTCCTTCATCGTGACGCTTGCCTCGCTCTTCATCCTGCGCGGCCTCTCGGTCGGCATCACCCGAGCGGTCACCGGCCGCACGCAGATCCCATACATTCTCGAAGACGTGCCGGACCCCTGGACGGCAGGGCTTTTCAACGGGCACCTGTTCACCGGCTTCTTCCAGTGGATGGCCGACCAGGGCTGGATCGCCACCCGCTCAGACGGTATTCCCTTCGTCACCGGCATTCCTGCCTCGATCGTCTGGTGGATCGGGCTCACAGTGGTGGCCGGCCATGTGCTGACCCAGACCCGTTTCGGCAACTGGATCTTCGCCACCGGCGGCGATCAGGACATCGCACGCAACGTCGGCGTGCCGGTGGGGCGCGTGAAGATCAGCCTGTTCATCTGCACGGCCTGCGCGGCGACGCTGCTCGCCACCATCCAGGTGATGGAAGCGGGTTCGGCAGACACCACACGCGGCCTGCTCAAGGAATTCGAGGCGATCATTGCCGCGGTGATCGGCGGCGTTCTGCTGACCGGCGGCTACGGCACGGTCTACGGCGTGCTGTTCGGCTCGCTGATCTTCGGGCTCGTTCAGATGGGCATCTTCTACACCGGCATCGACACCGACTGGTTCAAGGTGTTCCTCGGCCTCGTGATCCTCGCCGCCGTCCTCGTCAACACCTACATCCGCAGCAAGGCGCTTGGCGGAGGGCGCAGCAAATGACCCTCTCCCCGGCCATGGAACTGCGCGGCGTCAGCGTCAATTTCGGTTCGGTGAAGGCGCTGCAGGACATCGACATCAAGGTCTATCCGGGCGAGGTGCACTGCCTGCTCGGCGACAACGGGGCCGGCAAGTCGACGCTGATCAAGGTGCTGTCGGGCGTGCATCGGCCGACCAAGGGCGAAATCCTGGTCGACGGCAGGCCCGTCGCCTTCCGCAGTCCGCGCGATGCGCAGGAGCTCGGCGTGGCGACCGTGTTCCAGGACCTCGGCATGATCCCGATGATGTCGATCTCGCGCAATTTCTTCCTGGGGCGCGAACCCACCAGGAGCGGCCTGCCCTTCTCGCGCATCGACAAGGACCTCGCCAACTCCGTCGCCAAGCAGGCGATGGCCGACATCGGCATCGACGTGCGCGATCCGACGCAGGCCGTGGGCACGCTGTCGGGCGGCGAGCGGCAGTCGGTGGCGATCGCGCGCGCCGTGCATTTCGGCGCCAAGGTGCTGATCCTCGACGAGCCGACATCGGCGCTCGGCGTCCATCAGGCGGCGATGGTGCTGAAGTTCATCGTCGAGGCGCGCATGCGCGGGCTTGCCGTCATCTTCATCAGCCACAACATCCATCACGCCTATCCGGTCGGCGACACCTTCACGCTGCTCAATCGCGGCCGCAACCGCGGCACCTACGCCAAGTCGGGCATCTCGCGCGACGAGGTGATCTCCATCATGTCGGGCGGCGAAGACCTAAAGGCGGTGGAGGCAGAGATAGCCGTGCTGCTCGCCTCGATCGCCGAGCGGCAGGCGGCAACTGCCGGCTGACAACGATGACGGCTCCAAGAGGATCAAAATGACAAAACTTCGCGTCGGCGTCATCGGCGCAGGCACCATTTCGCAAGTCGAACACATACCCAACCTCGTCGCGCTGGGCGACCTGTTCGAGGTGGTCGGCGTGGCGGACCCATCGGCGACCGCGCGGCAGTTCGTGACCGACACCTGGGGCGTCGCCTGCTACGAGAGGCCCGATGATTTGATGGAGCAGAAGCTCGACGCGGTGGTGATCGGCGCGCCCGATCCGCTTCACTACGAGTTGGTCATGGCGGCGCTCGCACGCGGCTTGCATGTCTTCTGCGAGAAGCCGCTCTGCTATTCGCCAACCGAGATCGCCGACATCATCGCCGCCCGCGACAAGGCCGGCCGGGTCGTGCAGGTCGGCTACATGAAGCGCTTCGACCCGAGCTATCGCCATGCGCTCACGGTCATGCCCGGTACGGCCGAGACGCTGCGTTACGTTTCGGTCGAGGTCAACGACCCCGATGCGTGGCCGTTCATTGCGCATGCGCGTACGAAATTCGGCAACGACGTGCCTGATGGACTGAAGCAGGATGCCGGGCGGAAGAAGCAGGCGCAGGTCGAGGCTGCTTTCGGAAAGCCGCTGAGCAAGCTCGCCTTTGCGGGATTCTCCGGCGCGTACAGCTCTTCGCTGATCCATGACGTCAACGTCGTTCATGGGCTGCTCGACGCGCTCGGCGTCCCCGATGGCGAGGCCGTTGGCGGGCAGATCTTCGCCGGCGGCGCAGGCGGACAGGGAACGGTGCGGCTGCTCGGCGGACAGGCGCTGTGGACGATGACGCATCTGACCGTGCCAAACCTCGCCGACTACAAGGAGCGCATCTCGCTCTATTTCGACGACGCGATCCTCGAACTGGAATTTCCCTCGCCCTATCTCAACCACCAGCCGACCCGGCTGACGGTGAAGAAATCGGACGGCCACACATTGTCCAGCAACGAGATCCGCGCCGGCTACAAGGAGGCGTTCGTCGAAGAGATGCGCGGCTTCTGGGCGGCGATCGTGAAGGGCGAGCCTGTGGTCAACCTGCCGGAACACGCGGCGCGCGACCAGAAGTTGCTGATCGGCCTGACCAACCGCTATCTGGAAACGGTCTGAACGCGCACCGCTACAGCACCGTCGCCGCGACAAGCCAGCCGGCTGCGCCGATACGCGCGGTCGAGGCCCTGGCGGCGGCGGCAAGATCGGCCGTGCGCCACACAGCACCCGCCAGGAACAGATTGTAAGGCAGCGGCGCGAAGTAGATCAGCATCGCGACCCCGAGATCGGCCTTGAACCCAAGCGCCATGAGGCTGATGAAAGCCATGGCCAGGTTGACTGCCGAACCCACGACGACCATGTCGCGCCAGAAAAGCAGCCCAAGCGGCACCTCTCGCCGCCAGCGGCGCACGAAAAACTGGAATGGCCAGCCCACTCCGCTCTCCGCCCTCTGCATCTGCCGCGTTCCTTGCTGCGCCCGGATAGTCCTTGAATAAGAACCGTCCGGCGATGCGACAAGGACGGCTTCGGCGATTTGTGGAAAATCTTTTGTCCGGGCGAAACGGGATATCGTCGCACCGCGCAACAAGGCTAGACTCCGGCGATGAAGCCCTCCCGCGACATTTCCCGCCTGATCGAGATCATGGCCGCCCTGCGCGACCCCAGCACGGGATGCCCGTGGGACATCGAGCAGGATTTCGCGACCATCGCCCCCTATACGATCGAGGAAGCCTATGAGGTGGCCGACGCCATCGCGCGTGCCGACATGGACGACCTCCGCGACGAACTCGGCGACCTGCTTCTGCAGGTGATCTATCACGCGCAAATGGCTGGGGAAGCAAAGGAATTCGCTTTCGGCGACGTGGTCCAGGCGATCACCGAAAAGATGATCCGCCGGCATCCGCACGTCTTCGGCGACGCGCAAGCCCGCAGCGCCGGCATGGCGAAGGGCATGTGGGAAAAGATCAAGTCAGAGGAAAAGGCCCTGAAGCGGCAGGCCCGCATCGACCGGGGCCTCGATCCGGAAGATCACGGGACGGGGTTTCTGGACGGCATCCCGATCGCGCTGCCTGCCCTGACCCGGGCACTGAAACTGCAGGAAAAAGCCGCCCGAGTCGGGTTCGACTGGAGCGAGGCCGCACCGATTCTGGACAAGATCGAGGAAGAGATCGGCGAATTGCGTGAAGCGATGGCCAAGAAGGACCAGGATTCGATGCAGGACGAGTTCGGCGACGTACTTTTTGCGCTGGTCAATCTCGGCCGACACCTGAAGATCGACTCGGAGGCGGCGCTGTCAGGCACGAACGATAAATTCCGCAGCCGTTTCCATCATATCGAACGCACTCTCAGCGCATCGGGCCGCAGCCTGCAGGCATCGTCACTGGATGAGATGGAAGAGCTCTGGCAGCAGGCGAAAACCGCAAGCCGCGAGACTTAACCGTTGTTCTTGCCGTGCAGACGGCCTTCGATCTCATCGCGCGCCGACTGCGTCGCCCGGATCGATAGAGACACGCTGCCGTCCTCGTTGTCTTCGCGCGAAACGACCTCGCCGTTGCGATAGAGCCAATCCATCAGGCCCATCTGATCGGGGCGCAGCGTCACCGCGATGTCCTCGAGTTCACCCGACACACGCTGTTCGATAGCGGCAGCGAGTGCGTCGATCCCCTCGCCGGTCACCGCGGAAATCGCGACTGGTGGATCTGACTGCGACGCGCCGCTTTCGTCGAGAAGCCTTGCGCGGTTGCCTTCGTCGAGCAGGTCGATCTTGTTCCAGACCTCGATGATCCGCTTGCGATCGCCGGCGTCGACGCCGAGGTCGCCCAGAATGCGCTCGACATCTTCCGCCTGGGCGGCGGTGTCTGGATCGGCGATATCGCGCAGATGGATGATGAGGTCGGCTTCGATCACCTCTTCCAGCGTTGCGCGGAAGGCGGCGACCAGATGCGTCGGCAGGTCCGAGATGAAACCGACCGTATCCGAGAGGATGACCGGCGTTCCGTGCGGCAGTCGCACGCGCCGGAGCGTCGGATCGAGCGTTGCGAAAAGCATGTCTTCAGCAAGCACGCCGGCACCGGTCAAGCGATTGAAAAGCGTTGACTTTCCGGCGTTTGTATAGCCGACGATCGCAACCACCGGGAACGGCACCTTCTTGCGCTTGGCGCGGTGCAGGTCGCGGGTGCGGCGCACGGTTTCCAGTTCGTGCTTCAGCTTGATGATCTTGTCCTGCAGCGCACGCCGGTCGGCCTCGATCTGGGTCTCGCCGGGACCGCCAAGGAAGCCGCTGCCGCCTCTCTGACGCTCAAGGTGGGTCCAACTCCGGACCAGACGGCCGCGCTGATATTCAAGATGCGCGAGTTCGACCTGCAGCGCGCCTTCCTTGGTACGCGCGCGCTCGCCGAAGATTTCAAGGATCAGCGCGGTGCGGTCGAGAACCTTGGCATTCAGTTCTTTCTCGAGATTGCGTTGCTGCACCGGCGTGAGCGGATGATCGACGATGACAACCTCGACCTCCCGCTCCTTGACGATCGCGGCAATCTCCTCGGCCTTGCCGCTTCCAAGCAGCGTGGCCGGACGGGGATCGTTGACGGGCACGATCGCGCTGTACACGACATTGAGGGCGATCGCCCCGGCAAGGCCGAGGGCTTCCTCATGCCGTGCCTGCGCAGACCGGGTCAGCCTCGGCCGGTTCTGCTTCGTGTCCTCATCTGCCCGGAAGGAGCGGGGCAGCACCGGCACGATAACGGCGGTGCGGGTCGGCGCCCGGGTGCGATCCACGCCTCCCTGGCCCGACGATTTACCGCTTGCCCCGTCGCCCGCGTTCTTCTGACGTGCCAATCAGGCGCCCGCGGCAGCTTCTTCACCATCGAACATCTGAACCGGCTGGCTCGGCATGATGGTGGAGATGGCGTGCTTGTAAACAAGCTGCGAATGTCCGTCGCGGCGCAGCAACACGCAGAAATTGTCGAACGAGGTGACCACGCCCGTCAATTTGACGCCGTTAATTAGAAAGATCGTGAGTGGATTCTTGGTCTTTCTGACCGAATTCAGGAACAAGTCCTGCAGATTCTGCGTGCGTTCCGCCATTTTTCTTATCTTTCGCCTGCCCCATTATTTCCCTAGACAATGCGCCAAATTTAGGAGCCACTGTCAAGCTTGCAACCGGCCCTTGCGAGCCTTCGCATCAGCTTTGGGAACAAAAAATGCTGTGCCTGCGGTTATCAGGCCAGGATTTTTTCCGCAACGTGAAAAAAAGCCTCTCTCAAGGAAAGCACGACGGATCCCGGATGTCCGTTGGCAATCGGATCGCCGTCGATCGCCACCACCGGCATGGCAATCGTGGTTGCGGAGCTGATGAACGCCTCCCGCGCAGCCTTGGCTTCGGCCACCGAGAAGCCGCGCTCCTCGATCTTCAGGCCGAGCTTGGCAGCGACGTCGAACATCGTCGTGCGCGTGATGCCACGCAATATTCCATGGTCGGCCGGCCGGGTGACCAGAACCCCATCCTTGGTGACGATCCAAGCGTTTGACGACCCGCCTTCCTTCACGTTGCCTTCGGCATCGACAAACCACGCCTCCTGCGCGCCGGCCGCCTTTGCCTGCTCCTTGGCAAGTACGTTGGGCAGAAGCCCGACCGACTTGATATCGACGCGGTCCCACCGGTTCTCGGGCACCGTGATGACCTTGATGCCGTTTTCGGCGCGTTTCGCCGCAATTGCCGGATCGACCTTCTTCGAGGTCACCACCAACGAAGGTTTGGTGTTGGCCGGGAACAGAAAGTCGCGGGCGGCCACGCCACGCGTCACCTGCAGATAGACAAGGCCATTTTTCACGCCGTTGCGGCGCACGACTTCAGTGAGCACGATCTGGAGGCTTGCGCGCGCCATCGGCCAATCTATGCGCAGTTCACTCAATGACCGCGCCAGCCGGTCAAGGTGACGGGTCATGTCCACGATATAGCCCCGCGCGACTTCACAGACCTCATAGACGCCGTCGGCGAACTGGTAGCCGCGATCCTCGATGTGGACGGCGGCGGAGGAGTGCGGAACATAGCGTCCGTTCACATAGGCAATGCGCGGCATGGACCCCCTCGAATGGCGAGTTGTGACTGGTGAATGGTCAGCATGGAGTAGGGAGTGGGTAGAAATCCGTCTACTCACTACTCCCTCCTTATACCCCTAGCGACTTGAGCTTCCGGTGGAGCGCCGACCGCTCCATACCGATAAATTCGGCGGTGCGGGAGATGTTGCCCCCGAAGCGGTTGATCTGCGCGATCAGATATTCCTTCTCGAACATCTCGCGCGCCTCGCGCAACGGCAGCGCCATGATGTGCTGATCCGACTGGCTGGGCGCCCTCGGCATGACGTCGCCGATCTCCGCTGGCAGCAGGTCGGCCGTGATCGGCGCCTCGACGTCGTCGCCCCGTACCAGGATCATCAGGCGCTCGATGTTGTTGCGCAGTTGGCGCACATTGCCCGGCCAGTTGTGTGCCTGCAGGACAGCGAGCGCGTCGTCGCCGATGCGCCTTGGCCTGATGCCGGCCTGCCTAGCGACCTGCTTCATGAAGTGATCGACAAGATAGGGAATGTCCTCGCGGCGCTCGGCAAGGCCCGGAACCATGACCGGAACCACGGCAAGCCGGTGGAACAGGTCTTCCCGGAAGCGACCCTCGGCGATCATGCCTTCGAGGTTCTGGGCGGTCGACGAAATGATGCGAACATCGACCTTGACGCGCTTCGTACCCCCTACCCGCTCGAACTGCTGGTCGACCAGCACGCGCAGGATCTTGCTCTGGGTCTCGCGCGGCATATCGGCCACTTCGTCAAGGTAGAGAATGCCGCGATGCGCCTCCTCAAGCGCACCGACCTTGCGCTCGCCACCGTTCGATTCCGTGCCGAAAAGCTCAATTTCCATGCGTTCTGGCGTAATGTTCGCCGAATTCACGCTGACGAATGGCCCGCTCTTGCGCGACGACATCGCGTGAATGGCGCGCGCCACCAGTTCCTTGCCTGATCCCGACGGCCCGACGATCATGATGCGGCTGTTGGTGGGCGCCACGCGCTCGATTGTCTGGCGCAACTGGCTCATCGCCGACGACATGCCGATCAGGTCGAAGGTCTCGCCGCTGCGCAGCTTGAGGTCGGAGACCTCGCGCTTCAGTTTCGAGGTTTCCAGCGCACGTTCGGCAATCAGGATCAACCGGTCGGCCTTGAACGGCTTTTCGATGAAATCGTAGGCGCCGCGGCGAATTGCAGAGACGGCGGTTTCGACATTGCCATGGCCGGAGATCATCACGACCGGCAGGCTCGGATGCATCGTCTTTATCTGGTCAAGCAGCGCCAGCCCATCGAGACGCGATCCCTGGAGCCAGATGTCGAGGAATACAAGTCGCGGCACGCGATCCGCGATCGAGGCGAGTGCGCTGTCCGCGTCATGCGCCGTGCGGGTTTCGTGTCCTTCGTCACTAAGGATGCCTGCGACCAATTCGCGGATATCCTGTTCGTCGTCGACTATGAGAATGTCAGACGCCATCACTTACCTTCTCGATTGCTCTTGCAGTTCCGTCCGCACCGTCGTCCCGAGGCACGGCACTGGCGGCGACGGGCAGGATCATCGTGATCATCGCGCCCCGACCGCCATGGAAATCCCGAGGTGCGTCATGAAGTTCCAGCCGACCGCCATGGTCCTCGACGATTTTTTTGACGATGGCGAGGCCAAGGCCGGTGCCCTTCTCGCGCGTCGTCATGTATGGCTCGAGCAGACGCTGGCGGTTTTCGCGCGGCAGACCCTTGCCATTGTCCATGACATCGACGCGGATCATTCCGTCCACGAGCGCCGCCTTGACGCGGATCGCGCCGGCGCCATCAAGCTCCCGATCAACCGCCTCGATTGCCTCGGCTGCATTCTTGATGACGTTGCCGAACGCCTGCGCCATCAGGCGGCTGTCGAACGTACCCTTCAGCGGGACACTGCCGAAATCGCGCTCGAACTTGATGTCGGCCCTGCTCACCTCGACGAGAAAGGATGCTTCCCGCAGTGCATCGCGGATATCGATGATTTTCATCTCCGGCTTCGGCATGCGGGCAAAGGCCGAGAACTCGTCGACCATGCGGCCGATGTCCTCGACCTGGCGGATGATCGTGTCGGTGCACTGGTCGAAAACCTCGCGATCCTCGGTGATGACCTTGCCGTAGCGCCGCCGGATGCGTTCCGCCGAAAGCTGGATCGGCGTCAGCGGGTTCTTGATTTCGTGCGCGATGCGCCGCGCGACGTCCGCCCAGGCCGACGAGCGTTGCGCCTGCACAAGGTCGGTGATGTCGTCGATCGTCACGACATAAGATTTGTCGTCCAGAGCATTGTCGCCACCTTCTATCGTGACCTGCACGTTGAAGGTGCGCTCAGCGCCGGACCGGTAGAATGTCACCTGCTCACGATAGACCGGGCGGCCGGACTTGCGGCCGATTTCAAAGACGCGGCCCACATGCGGCAACAGCGTCGACAGATTCTGGCCAAGCGACTGCTCGGTCGGAAGCGCGAGCATGCTTTCGGCTGAACGGTTGACGATCATGATGGTGCCGTCGGGATCGACGCCGATGACGCCGGCGGTGACGCCCTCAAGCACTGCCTCCGAAAAGCGGCGGCGTTCGTCGATCACGTCCTTGGCGGAGAGGATCTCGTCACGCTGGGATTTGAGCTGCTGCAACATCTTGTTGAACGTGTCGCCCAGCGAGGCAACGTCGCCGTCTGTCAGGCGCACCGGAACGGAGACGTCGAGGTTGCCGGTCGCAACCTCGTCGGCCGCGCCGATCAACTGGCGAATGGGACGCACGAGCCGATCCGCAACCGCGATGCCCGTCCAGATCGCCGACAGCACAATGATCAGCGTCAATCCTAGATAGAGCAGGGCGAAGGCAATCTGCGTGGTGCGACGGTTGGCTTCCAGGCCTCGATATTCGTTGCTGTTGGCGGTAACGGTCTGGCGTGCCTTGATCACCTCGGGATCGACGAGGCGGATCGTGTAGAGATAGGCGTCCTCGATCTGCCGCAGCTTAAGGATGGCGCCAACGACATTGCTCGTGCGCGGTTCGATCAGCACCGGCTGGCCACCGGCCACGGCCCTCTGGAGAACATCGGCCGGCGGCGGCGGCATCTCGAAATCCGAACGCGTCTGCGCGTTCATGATGAACGAGCCATCCGCGCGTATCAGCGCCGCGTGTGCAAGTGCCCGCCCCACCGCCTGCCGGCTGAGAAACTCCTGGAAACCGGTGCGGTCGAGGCCGTAGAGCGACCGCGCATTGTCCACGTCGTTGGCCATCGACAGCGTGGTGCCCTGCAGGTTGCGCGCGTTCTCGCGCACATAGGCCTCGGCGATCGAAAGGGACGAGTTGATGATCGTCTTTGTACGAAGCTCGAACCAGCGGTCGAGGCCGATGTCGAGGGTGATCGATGCGATGATTGCGACAAGCAGTGCCGGCAGCACGGCGATCAGTGAGAACATCGCGACGATGCGCACATGCAGGCGCGATGCGGCCTTGCCGCGCCGCCTGGCCGCCGCGATCCGGTGAACCTCGCGGCCGATCAGGGCGATCAGGACCACGACAAACAGTGCGTTGATCACGATCAGCGCGATCGTCGTCGTTTCGTCGGGCGCGATGGGCGTGACGCCGACAAGGATGGCGAACGAAATGGCCGCGGTGACCAGCGCCCCCACGACCGCGACAACACCGGGAAGCGCCAACAGGCGGCGCCCGTCGGACACGACTACCGGCTCGAAAGGCACTTCTGGAATCGCCGCTGCGTGTGATGCCATCTTGCGTTTCGGATGCCCGCGAATTGTGGCAATTATGCAACGAGGCGTGTCATTTCTGACACGTTTCGTCAATCGGACCAAAGCTGTGATGCGGTTCGGGTTAGCTCGGTTTTGATGCGCGATAAACGTTCACGCCGAGTTCCCTGATCTTCTTGCGCAGCGTGTTGCGGTTCAGCCCGAGCAGTTCGGCCGCCTTGATCTGGTTGCCGCGCGTGGCAGTCATGGATGCCAGGACAAGCGGATATTCCACCTCGGTCAGGATCCGCTGGTAGAGGCCCGGCGGCGGCAGTTCGCCGGCAAAGCTCGCGAAGTAGCGCTGCAGGTATTGTTCCGCCGCCTGACCGATGGTCAGGTTCTCGGGCACCATCGTGCCGCCGGGAGCCGCCGGCTGCTCGCCCGTCTTCAATTCCGCCTCGATGATCTCGGCGGAAATCTCGTCCTGAGGATAGAGCGCGGCGAGACGCCGGATCAGGTTCTCCAGTTCGCGGACGTTGCCCGGCCACGGGTAGCGCTTCATCAGTTCGATGCCGCCGCTTGAAATACGTTTGGTGCGCAGACCCTCGGCCTCGCCAGCCTTAAAGAAGTGGCGAACGAGATCGGGCACGTCCTCGGCGCGCTCGCGAAGTGGCGGCAACCTCAAGGGCACGACGTTCAGGCGGTAGAACAGATCCTCGCGGAATAGCCCCTGACCGATCAGCGTGCGTAGATCCTTGTTGGTGGCGGCGACGATGCGTACATCGGTCTTGATCGGCGTGCGGCCGCCGACTGTCGTGTATTCGCCCTGCTGGAGGACGCGAAGCAGGCGCGTCTGCGCTTCCATCGGCATGTCGCCGATCTCGTCGAGGAAAAGAGTGCCGCCCTCGGCCTGTTCGAAACGGCCCGTGGAGCGGTTCTGCGCGCCGGTGAACGCACCCTTCTCGTGGCCGAAGAGTTCCGACTCAATCAGGTCGCGCGGGATCGCCGCCATGTTGATGGCGACAAATGGTCCGGTGCGCCGACGGCCATATTCATGCAGCGCGCGCGCAACCAATTCCTTGCCGGTTCCCGACTCGCCCGAGATCATGACGGTCAGGTCCGTCTGCATCATGCGCGCAAGCATGCGGTAGATGTCCTGCATCGCGGCGGAGCGGCCCACCAGCGGCATCGCCTCGGCCTGCTCCTCCGTGCGGCTGTCGATTTTCGGACGGCGCGGTTCGGAGAGGGCACGGTTGACGATGTTCAGCAGTTCGTTGAGGTCGAACGGCTTCGGCAGATATTCGTAGGCACCGGTCTCCGATGCGCGGATCGCGGTCATGAAAGTGTTTTGCGCACTCATGACGACGACGGGGAGTTCGGGCCTTGCCTTCTTGATGCGCGGCAGCATGTCGAAGGCGTTCTCGTCGGGCATCACGACATCGGTGATGACGAGATCGCCCTCGCCCGCCGCCACCCAGCGCCACAGCGTGGCCGCGTTCGACGTAACCCGCACATTGTGGCCTACCCGCGACAGGGCCTGGTTCAGGACGGTGCGGATCGCGGCGTCGTCGTCTGCGACAAGAATATTGCCCTGCACTGTCACTCGTGGCCTCCTTCGGCCTCGCCGTCGCGGACGGCGGAATTGTCTTTCCAGGCCGGCATCAACACGCGGAATGTCGTGCCGCGCGGCGTGGAATCGCATTCGATGATGCCGCCATGGTCGCCGACGATCTTGGCGACAAGGGCAAGCCCCAGGCCCGAGCCATTCGGCTTGGTGGTGATGAAAGGGTCGAAAAGGATCGGGAGAATGTCATCCGAGACGCCGGGTCCATTATCCTTGACGCAGAATTCCAGCGGCAGCGACACGCGATCCTGCGTGCCGGGAAAGGAGACGCGGATGCCCGGCCGGAACGCGGTGGACAAGGTGATTTCTCCACCGGGATGGTTGCCCACTGCCTCAGCGGCGTTCTTCACGAGGTTGAGAAACACCTGGATCAGCTGGTCGCGGTTTGCATAGACCGATGGAAGCGAGGGATCGTAGTCTTCCAAGATCTTGATCTGGCTGGCGAAGCCGTTCCTTGCGATCGCCTTCACATGATCAAGCACGACATGGATGTTGACCGGGTAGCGGTCGATCGGCCGTTCGTCGGAGAATATCTCCATACGATCGACGAGCGAGACGATGCGATCGGTCTCGTCGGTGATGAGCCGCGTGAGCGCGCGGTCCTCGTCGGACACCGCGGTCTCAAGCAACTGAGCCGCACCTCGAATGCCCGACAGCGGGTTCTTGATTTCATGCGCGAGCATGGCGGCAAGCCCGGTCACGGAACGGGCAGCACTGCGATGCGTCATCTGGCGGTCGATCTTGTCGGCCATCGAGCGTTCCTGGAACATGACGACGACCGAGCCGGGAAACTCGGGGACCGGAGCGACATAGATGTCGACAATCTTTTCGATGCCGATGCGCGGCGAAGAAACATCGACGCGGTACTCGTTGACCGGCGCGCGCCTGGCGCGGACCTGGTCGACCAAGGAGAGGATCGGGCTGCCAAACGGCATGAAATGCGCAAGCGTACGGCGCGACAACGCGGCAGCGCTCGACCGGAAAAAATCTTCCGCATCGGCGTTGGCGTAGGAGATGTTGCCTTCTGGACCGACCATGATGACGGGCCGGCGGATCGTGTTGAGCACGATCTGGGCGGCATCGGCTTCCGTAGCCGTGACGGTCATCTTCATGCCGCCACCTTGTCCAAAGTCGCATCATGCTCGCGGGCGAAGGCAGCGCGGAGGCTGGCGATGACCTGACCGGGGTCGAGGGATGTCATGATTGCGACACGCATGGCGCCTGGCAGCGAAGGCGCGTGACGGTCGAGATACCAGCCGAGATGCTTGCGCGCCTGTCTCAGGCCGCTTTCGATACCGTAGAGCGAAAGCATTTCTTCGTAGTGGGACACGACATAGTCGGCCATCGCATGCCCGGAGGCAGGCGCACGGCTGGCATGGGCATCACCATTCGCTGCCGATACGATATCTCCCGGTGTCCAGGGTGCACCGTAGCTTGCGCGGCCAATCATGACTGCGTCGGCACCCGAAAACTCAAGCGCGCTGGCTGCTTCGTCAACCGATCCGACATCACCGTTGACGACGACCGGGATCGAAACCGCTGCCTTGACGCGGGCGACCGCGTGCCAGTCGGCCTTGCCCTGATAGAACTGGCAGCGCGTCCGTCCATGGATCGTGACCATCTTCACGCCGGCCTCTTCGGCCCGCCTGGCCAAGATCGGCGCATTGAGAGCAGCATCGTCCCAGCCGAGGCGCATCTTGACGGTCACGGGCACGCGGACGGCCGCGACAACGGCGTTGATGAGTGTCAATGCGTGGTCGAGATCGCGCATCAGAGCCGAGCCGGAATAGCCCCCGGTCACCTTCTTGGCCGGGCAACCCATGTTGATGTCGATGATGTCGGCACCCTCGACTTCGGCGATCCGCGCTCCTTCGGCCATGTGGCTCGCTTCGCGCCCGGCGAGTTGCACCATATGGACCGGAAGCCCCGAATGTCGTACACGGCGTTCCGTCTCCAAGCGTCCCTTGGCAAGTTCGCCGCTGGCGATCATCTCGGAGACGACGAGCCCGGCGCCGTGCTCGAACGCACGGCGGCGAAATGCTTCGTCGGTGACGCCGGACATGGGCGCCAGAAACACGCGGTTGCGTATTTCGACGCCGCCTATCGCCAGAGGCTCTGCGAGCCTGCCGATTTTAATCATGCATAAAAACCAAGCATCTTGACATTCTGCCTAACGAGTAGACAGTTTCGCTTTTGCGCGCAACCTTTCCTTGCGCGAAATTATGTTGCTTTTGCAAAGCCTCTGGCCTTCCCGCAGCAGCCCGATTATGCGTGATCCGATGCAAATCGGTTCGATGATAGAACAGGCCAAGGCAGCCGTCGTGATCGTGGCCGCCGGCCGAGGCGAACGCGCCGGCAAGGCCGATGGACCGAAACAGTATCGCTCCATAGGCGGACGCCCTGTCGTGGCGCGGACGCTCGAGGCTTTCCTCAGGCACCCTCGCATCGGCAGGATTGTCGTCGCCATCCACCCCGACGACAACGAGCTCTTCATTGCTGCGGCCGACGGTCTGGAGACAGACAGGATCGTTACCATCCACGGCGGAGCCACAAGGCAGGAATCGACGCGGCTTGCGCTGCAGGCGCTGCGCGAGGATGCGCCGACCATGGTGCTCATCCACGACGGCGTGCGCCCCTTCGTCGATCCCGAACTGATCGACCGCACCATCGATGCGATCGAGGAGCGCCAGGGCGCACTTCCCTCGATGCAGGTGGCAGAGACGCTTAAGCGCATCGATCGCGAGGGAAATGTCGGCGAGACGGTGCCGCGCGCCGGGTTGTTCGCCGCGCAGACGCCGCAAGGCTTTCCTTTCTGGCCTATCCTTTCTGCCCATGAAAAGGCGGTTCAACTCGGCAGGCACGACTTCACCGACGATTCCGCTGTCGCCGAATGGGCGCAGATACCCGTACGCATCGTGACCGGTTCGCCGGACAACGTGAAACTGACCTGGGCGCGCGACATGGTGCTGGCAGACCAGCGATACACAAATGCCAGACCGGCTTTCCCTGATGTGCGCACCGGCAACGGCTATGACGTGCATGCGTTCGAGCTGGGCGATCACGTGACGCTTTGCGGCATCACGATTCCGCACGGCAAGAAGCTGTCGGGTCATTCCGACGCCGACGTGGCGCTGCACGCGCTGACTGACGCATTGCTCGCGACTTGCGGCGCGGGCGACATCGGCACGCATTTCCCGCCCTCCGACCCGAAATGGAAAGGCGCTTCGTCGCGCATCTTCGTCGAGCATGCGGCAGCGATCGTGCGGTCCGCCGGCGGGCGGATCGCCAACGCCGACATCACGCTGATCTGCGAAGCGCCGCGCGTCGGGCCGCATCGCGAGCAGATGGTCGCCGCGCTCGCCGACATGCTCGCCATCCAGCCGTCGCGCATCTCGGTGAAGGCGACGACCAACGAAAAGCTGGGCTTCATCGGCCGCGAGGAAGGCATCGCGGCGATCGCCACCGCGAGCGTCGTGTTTCCCGGAGAAGTCCCGGAATGAGCTCATGAACGATCGGGACGACCTGGCGGACAGGTTTCTGAAAGCCTGCGCGCGCCACAACATCATGGCGGCGACGGCGGAGTCCTGCACCGGCGGCATGATCATCTCCGCGCTCACCGACATACCGGGGTCGTCGTCAGTGGTCGATCGCGGCTTTGTCACCTATTCCAACGAGGCGAAGATCGAGATGCTCGGCGTCGCTCCTGCCACGCTGGACAAACATGGCGCCGTTTCGTCCGAGACGGCATGCGAAATGGCTGCCGGCGCCCTCAAACACTCGCGTGCAGGCATCGCCCTCGCCGTCACTGGCATTGCCGGCCCCGACGGAGGCTCGCCTGAAAAACCCGTCGGGCTTGTCTGGTTCGGCTTGGCGCTGGCTGGGAAGCCGGTCGTTGCCGAGAAGGTGATCTTCGAGACTCCGGGCCGCGATTTCATCCGCCGCGAAACGGTGAAGCACGCCTTGAACATGGGGCTGAAGGCGTTGGCCGGAGAGCCGCGCCCGAAAGACTACGCGACGGGCCCGTAGACAACGTCTGCCCGTTTCTCGAAGGCATCGGCGAACATCCGGAATGCGCGGTCGAACATCGCGCCCATCAGCGCGCCGAGCACCCGGCTCTTGAACTCGTAGTCGATGTAGAAATGCACCACCGAGCCGCCTGCCTGGTCCGGTTCGAAACGCCAGTCGTTGGTCAGATAGCGGAACGGGCCGTCGAGATATTTGACGTCGATGGTCAGTTCGTCGGGCTTGAGGTGCACCTGGCTGGTGAACGTCTCGCGGATGGCCTTGTAGCCCACCGTCATGTCCGCCACGAGTATCGTGCGGCCATCGCGCTCGCGCCGGGACCGGACTGAAAGCGCCTCGCAAAGCGGCAGGAATTCGGGATATTTTTCCACGTCCGAAACAAGCGCGAACATTTGCCCCGGCGTATGCCCGACGCTTCGTTTCGTCTCGTATTTGGGCATCGACGGCCGGTCACGCCGATTTTGCGAGCTGCGCCTCGCGCGCCGCGCGCAACCTTGCGAAATCCTCTCCGGCGTGGTGCGAGGAACGCGTCAGGGGGCTCGACGCGACGAGCAGGAAACCCTTGGTCCTGCCGACCGTCTCGAATGACTTGAATTCCTCGGGCGTCACGAACCGCTTCACCGGATGATGCTTCTTCGTTGGCTGCAGGTACTGCCCGATCGTCATGAAATCGACATTGGCCGAGCGAAGGTCGTCCATGAGCTGCAATATCTCGTTCCGCTCCTCGCCAAGGCCGACCATGATGCCCGACTTGGTGAAGATCGACGGATCGAGTTCCTTGACCCGCTGCAGCAGCCGGATGGAGTGGAAATAGCGCGCGCCCGGCCGCACCGTCAGATAGTTCGACGGCACCGTTTCGAGATTGTGGTTGAACACGTCGGGCCGCGCCGCGACCACGATTTCGAGCGCGCCGTCCTTGCGCAGGAAATCCGGCGTCAGGATTTCGATCGTGGTTGCAGGCGTCGCCGCGCGGATCGCCCTGATGACCTCCGCGAAATGTTCGGCTCCTCCGTCGGCGAGATCGTCGCGGTCGACCGAGGTGATGACGACGTGGCTGAGGCCCATCTGCTTCACCGCATGGCCGACCCGGGCTGGCTCGTCATGGTCGAGCGCGGTGGGTATACCGGTCGCGACATTGCAGAACGCGCAGGCGCGCGTGCAGATCTCGCCCATGATCATGAAGGTGGCGTGCTTCTTGTCCCAGCACTCGCCGATATTCGGGCAGCCGGCTTCCTCGCACACCGTGACCAGCTTGTGCGTCTTCACGATCTCGCGCGTGTCGGCATAACCTTTCGAGGTCGGCGCCTTGACGCGAATCCAGTCGGGCTTGCGCAGCACCTCCTGGTCGGGCCGGTGGGCCTTTTCGGGATGCCTGACGCGCGGCGCGTTGGCGATACGGTCGATTACGGTGACCATGGTGCCTCAGTTCACTCCGCTCTGCTTGGCGCGACCGAATATCCACAGCAGGATCAAGGCGCCGGCCACCGCGACGATCAGGTTGCCCAGAAAACCGTGGTAGTGAATGTCGAGTACGCCGGCCAGTGTACCGCCGATGAACGATCCGGCGATGCCGACGAGGATGTTGGTCAAAAGCCCGTGGTTGCGCTTCATCGCCTTCTCGGCGACGTAGCCGGCGATGAAGCCAACGGCGAGCATGCCGAAGAAGCCGACGCCCGGCATTCCCATAATTCCGACGCTCTGGTCCATCGCAAGTCTCCGGACATCATCCAAGTGCCTTGATATAGGCTGCAAGGCGTTGTGGGAACAGGTGCCGCAAAGCAGGCGCGCTCATGCGTTCAGCGCGCGCCCATAGGCGTCGAGCACGCTCTCCTTCATCGTCTCCGACAGCGTCGGGTGCGGGAAGATGGTGTGCATCAGTTCTTCTTCGGTCGTCTCGAGGTTCATCGCGACGACGAAACCCTGGATAAGCTCGGTCACCTCGGCGCCGACCATGTGTGCGCCGAGCAACTGTCCGGTCTTCTTGTCGAAGATCGTCTTGACCATGCCCTGGTCCTCGCCGAGCGCGATCGCCTTGCCGTTGGCGACGAAGGGGAAGTGGCCGACGCGGATATCGCGTCCTTCCGCCTTGGCCTTGGCTTCCGTCAGCCCGACCGAGGCGACCTGCGGGCTGCAATAGGTGCAGCCCGGTATCTTGAGCTTGTCCATCGGATGCACATTAGGCAGGCCGGCGAGCTTCTCGACGCAGATGACCGCTTCGTGCTCGGCCTTGTGCGCCAGCATTGGCGGGCCGGCGACGTCGCCGATGGCGTAGATGCCCGGCACGTTGGTCTTGCCGTAGCCGTCGATCACAATGGTGCCGCGATCGGTCTTCACGCCAAGCGCCTCCAGCCCGAGGTTTTCGACATTGCCCTGCACGCCGACGGCCGAGATCATCCGGTCGGCGGTGATCTTCTCGACCTTGCCGTCCTTCAACTCGACATGCGCGGTGATCGAGTTGGCCGATTTCTCGACCTTGGCGACCTTGGCTTCGAGCAGGATCTTCATGCCCTGCTTGTCGAACTGCTTCTTGGCGAAGGCCGCGATCTCGGCGTCCTCGACCGGCATGACTTGGCTCATGATCTCGACCACCGTCACGTCGACGCCCATCGTCCGATAGAACGATGCGAATTCGATGCCGATGGCGCCGGAGCCCATGACCAGCAGCGACTTCGGCATTTCCTTGGGCACCATCGCCTCGAAATAGGTCCAGATCAGCTTGCCATCCGGCTCGATGCCGGGCAGCGCGCGCGGCCGGGCGCCGGTGGCGACGATGATGTGCTTGGCGGTGTAGGTGCCCTCGCCCAGCGTGTTTTTCGGAACCGGGCCGACCGGCTCCATGGGCTTCTTCGTGGTCTTGGACACGACGATCTCGCCATCTTTTCCACCCGACGGGGCTTTGGTGAGCTTGGCCTCGCCCCAGATCACATCGACTTTGTTCTTCTTCAACAGGAAGCCGACGCCATTGTTCATGCGCTGCGCAATGCCGCGTGAACGATCGACGATCGCCTTGACGTCCGGGGTCACCTTGCCCTCGATCGTGAAGCCGTAGTTCTTGGCGTGTTCGGCGTAATGGAACACCTCGGCGGTACGCAGCAGCGCCTTGGTCGGGATGCAGCCCCAGTTGGAACAGATGCCGGCCAGATGCTCGCGCTCGACGACAGCCGTCTTCAGCCCGAGCTGCGCGGCGCGAATGGCCGCGATGTAGCCGCCAGGACCCGAACCGATGATGATGACGTCGTAGGAATTGGCCACGGACTTCTCCTCAGGCTCCGATTTCAAGCAGTTTGCGAACGACAGGCGCGATTGCGCGCCCGACCGCCCGCGTATTTTCGGCATCCAGATGCACGCCGTCGAGCGGCGTGGTTTTCGCCACGCCGCCGGCATCGAAGAAGCCGCAGCCGGTCAGGCCGGCGAGTTCGGCATAGAGCTGGGCCAGGCGCTGCGAAGCGGCATCGCCGCCAGCAAACATCTCCCTGAACTCGGCATTTTCGGTGCGGCTGACAGCCGGTGGCGAAACCAGCAGGACTTTCGGTGCTGCCCAGTCGAACGGATAGTCGTGGCCGCGCACGATGTCGACCAGCCGCTCCATGCCCTGCTTGGCGGCGACCGGATTGCCGTGGATCCACGGCTTCATGTCGTTGGCGCCGAGCATGATGACAACAAGGTCGAGCGGCGCATGCGTGGTCAGGACGGTCGGCAGGATGCGCGCGCCGTTGCGGTCGGCGCCGGCAAGGTGATCGTCGAACGCCGTCGTGCGCCCGTTCAGGCCGTCGGCGATGACCCGAACACCCTCGCCGAGTTCGGCCTGCAGCACGCTCGGCCAGCGGTCCTCGTAGGCATGGCGTGACGGCCCCTCGGCGCTGTAGCCCCAGGTGAGCGAGTCACCATAGCAGAGGACACTCTTCAAACTGCACTCTCCGATGTCTGCGGGCCACCCTCCCCGCAGGGGGGAGGGTTAACGCTAAACCAGCATTCCCAGCGGGTTCTCGATGCGGCGCTTGAAGGCCGCCAGAAGCTCGGCGCCGAGCGCGCCGTCGACCGCACGGTGATCGGTCGACAGCGTCACCGACATGATGGTGGCGGCGACGACCTGCCCCTTCTTCACGACCGCACGCTCCTCGCCCGCGCCGACCGCCAGGATCGTCGCATGCGGCGGGTTGATGACGGCGGCAAAATCCTTGATGCCGAACATGCCGAGGTTGGAGACGGCCGTGGTGCCGCCCTGGTATTCCTCCGGCTTCAGCTTCTTGGTGCGCGCGCGCGCCGCGAGGTCCTTCATCTCGTTGGCGATGGCCGACAGGGTTTTCGTGTCGGCATGGCGGATGATCGGCGTGATCAGCCCGCCGGGGATCGATACGGCGACGCCGACATCGACATGGGAATGCTTCACCATCGCGCTTTCGGTCCACGAGACGTTGGCCGAGGGCACGTCGCTCAGCGCCATCGCCATCGCCTTGATGACCATGTCGTTGACCGAGATCTTGTAGGCGGGAACGTCGCCCTTGTCCGTCTTC
>Ga0335394_10000543_pt1 | contig 40520 bp, 49 predicted proteins | sample MAT03_FD_205741 | JGI IMG/M metagenome (GOLD analysis project Ga0335394, IMG submission 205741) | Freshwater microbial communities from Lake Fryxell liftoff mats and glacier meltwater in Antarctica - MAT-03 (spades assembly) (version 2) ...
TCTCCTTTTGTATCAGAAACTTGATAAATAGTTCAAAAAATAATTGTATATAAGTAGTTTTCAATAATGCCTTTTGTTTCCAAATCTCAGTTAAGAACCTGTTTTTCAAATCAGGCCCAAGCAAAATCAAAAGGCAAAAAATTTGATTGGGATTGCGAAGGTAAATTAAAATTATTTTTTTTTATTTTCAAGAGTTTCTAAGAAAAACTAAAAATCCTTTATCATTACCAGAAAGAAAAGGAGGAAAAAAGTCTTCTAATAAAAAGCAGAAAATTCCAAAACGCACTAATTGTAAAATGTATAGAGGTGAAAAAGTTTGCACTGGACCAAGAGGAGGTAAATTTATAGTAAAAAAGGGTATTGTTATTTATTTACCAAGAGATAAAAATTAATTAATAAAACTATGCGATTTTCATATCCTTGGAGAAGGTATGTCGAATCTTATTACACATCCCATATTTTATCATAACAAGAAACTTTACCATCATAATATAAATATTTAGAATTCGTGGTAGTAGCAATTATTACATTTTATTCAAAGCAGCGATTTATTCTGGCCAAAAAAATAATATCAAAATACTGAAACTATATTTAGATCCCATCTGCGGTGTCAATAATACATGCATCTTTTATTACTAGACAACGTTTTTTAAAATAATACTCAGATATTTCGTCTATCCATTTTCTTGTTACAAAATAATGCATTCAAGGGAAGAAACAATAATACATATTTTGATATGTCTTTATTTAAATTATCCATTCGGGTTCTCTTATATTTTTGGAATCAAATATGTAATAGCGGCGCTATATATAATTTATTTTAATACCAGTATTAAAATAAATCAAAGATGAATAGATTTATGATTTTATATAGAGGATTTACAATTGGTAGTCTAGGTGGAATAATTCTGGCAGTATTTGTAGTAAAAAACATCCAATTTTTGTCTAAAAAAGAACAATTTGCGACGTTTGGGACTTGTATAATACATGGAGGAATTTCCGGGTTACTTTTAACACTTCCAATATTTATCATTTCATCAATTGTGAAAGAATTAGATTGTAATATGAGGAAAGTTTTGACATAAACAAAATTATTTATTTTGCTTCTTTTTATAAAATAAACTATTCACTAAACGAATACATTCTGGAAGTAATAAAACCAATAAAAAAACAAAGAAACAAACTGCAATTACTTTTAAAACAGATTGTTTTTCACTTGTATAATCATCTCTTCTCTTTTGTTGAGTCATTGGTGGATTAAAAACATATAGTAAAATAACAGTTAATCCTGAAGAAACTATTGCCAAAATTCCCTGTGCAAGCCATCCTTGATACCATTTTTTATCCTCTTGTTTTTTACATTGTTTTTCCAAAATCTTTTTTTGTTCTTTTTGATCTTCAAATATTTGATCTTTTTGTTTTAAATCTACCAATCCAGGAATATTTCTAAAATTTGTAACAGGATCGATTAATGAATAATCTTCTTGATAAACAAGAGGAGGTGGTTGTGGTAAAACTTCAACCATTATTCCCTAAAAGCAAAGTTAAACTAACTTTAAGATAGAGTATTTTATTCGTAAATAAAATATGCCATCGTTTTTTACAAAAGGTGAACAATAAAAAATCGGTCATGAAGTTTTGGAAATAACTTTATTGATAAAAGGAACATGTGGTTTTACCGATGTATTAATAATAAATCATACTCAAAATAGAAACGAGATTATAAATTCTCATTATGGGAATCCGTATTTATGTAAGAGAGACTATAGTTTATTTGCAAATAATTGGATATAGAGGTCGAAAATACAATTAAAACTTTTTTTGTTTTTTCGAAATCCTTCCTTCAGCAAAGTTAATATCATCATTTTTAAAAACAAAACTTCTTAAAAGTCCTGTTTGTTTGCATGTAAGTGCAAAAGTGTTTTTTATAAAATCTGCTAAATCTTTATTCGAAAAAGGTTTTGCTTTGTTATAAAATTCTCGAAGAGCTTCTGTATTTTTAGGTTTAGCAGAAGATAATCCAGCATTTTTATTCAAATCTATCATCGTATTAAACCATTCTATTTGAGATTGCATTTGATCCAATATGGAAAACCAATCCGAACAGGATTTATTCGAATAATTTATACACTTTGATTCCTTTATAAGAAATCTATTAAAATAAATAGTAGTTAGAGCATCTTCATATTGCTTTTTGAATGCTTTAATAAGCGTTTTTCTAGTTTTTTGTTCATCACATATGGCATCTTCTCCATTTAATACAATTTGTGCAATACCCATCGGAGAATTCTTTTTTACATTATCAATATCAATTCCACCTTTTTTAAGAGAATAATTTTCACATGTTGTCAAAGCTACTTTTTTTAGAGTTTGATACATAGGTCCTTCATTTCTAATAGTTCTACCTGACTGAGGATTAATATTGGGATTTTCGATCCATTTGCATATTTCAGAAATAGATAATTTAGTATTCATTCTGATATTAATTATCTATATTATATTTAATTTGATTTTTAGTATTGAAAACTACATATTCTCCAATCTTACGATATGTAAATGAATTCTCGGTATAAATTTTTTTTTCAAAATTATAAGTAAAGGCGAAATTAAGTATTTTAAATTTGGACAAAAGAAATCTACTCAATTATTGTTTCATTTTAAAATGGGCAAGAGAAAATAATTATACTTGAAATGAATTTATATATCGTAATGCAACTGGAGGACATTTGGAATGGTTTAGAGAAAATAATTGTCCTTATGATTTACATACATGTATCTAGATTTCGAAATCTTTAAATTATAAGAATATATGCGAGAAGATATTCTTAAGATTAAATAAATGTTCTTAAAATACATTGCAGCTTACGAAGGAAATGGTTAAAATTAAATAAATGTCTTTGAAATGAATTTACAACGGAAAAAAATATACATTAGAAAACATATGGGAATTATACAATGGCTAAAAAAATAATGAATGTCTTTCAGATATAATTTTATGATATTGAATAATTCGTTAAATCGTGATGTTGAAACTTTAATATTTTCTTTTTTGCGACTTGTAAATAAATCTTGGAATAAATTTTTTTCGAAAATAAAAACAAATTTATTTCCCGATGAAGTTATAAGTAGAGGTGAAATAAGTATTTTAGAATATATCTATAAATTCGGAAAAACAAAATCTGTTTAATTGCTGCTTCATTCGGAAATTCTTAAATGGGCAAGAATAAATGATTGTCCTTGGGATGAATCTACATGTACTGGTGCAGTTTTAGAAGGACATTTAGAAATTATTAAATGGTTGAGAGAAAATGATTGTCCTTGGGATGAATTTACTTGTTCAAATGCAGCTTTGAAAGGACATTTTGAAATCAAATGGTTGTATTTGGGATGCATTAACTTGTGCTAATGCAGCTTTGGGAGAACATTTAGAAATTCTCAAATGGTTAAGATTAAATGGTTGTCCTTGGGATGAATTAACTTGTTCTTATGCAGCTCAAGGAGGATATTTAGAAATTCTTAAATGGTTAAGATTAAATGGTTGTCCTTGGAATGAATCTGCTTATGTTTATGCAGCTTTGGGAGGACATTTAGAAATTCTCAAATGGTTAAGATCAAATGATTGTCCTTGGGATAAAATCACATGTAATTTTGCAACTAAAGGAGGACAAGGGCAAATGATTGTCCTTGGGATGAAATTGCATGTAATTTTGCAAGTAGAGGAGGATATTTGGAAATCCTTAAGGGAAAATAATTGTCCTTGGAATGCTCAAAAAGGACATTTAGAAATCCTTAAATGGGCAAGAGGAAATGGTTGTCCTTTGGATGCATATACATGTGCTTATGCAGCTGAAGGAGGATATTTAGAAATTCTTAAATGGGCAAAAGAGAATGGATGTCCTTGGGATGAAAATACATGTTCTTTTGCAGCTAAAAGAGGAAATTTACAAGTTCTTAAATGGTTAAGATCAAATGGTTGTCCTTGGAATAAATATACTTGTTCAGATGCAGCTTCGGGAGGACATTTAGAAACCCTTAAATGGTTAAGGGAAAATAATTGTCCTTGGAGTGTAGATATATGTTCGCTCGCAGCCAGAAATGGGCAAGATTAAATAATTATCATTGGGATGAAGCTCCCTGTGTATATGCAGGTGAAACAGGAAATTTAAAAATTATTAAATGGGCAAGAGAAAATGGTTGTCCTTGGAATAAATATATTTATGCATGAAATTTCTAAAAAAGATAATGGTTGTCCTGAAAAATAGATATTATTTACCATTCTTTTGCATAAAAATGATTTCCGAAACGAAGAGTATAATCATTATTATGATAAAAATATTTGGAAGGTAAAAGTAAATATTTTTGATTTGTAATTTGAGTATCATAAACAGCTTGACCAAAAAGTCTTGGACCTGTTTTCATATGTATATCACAGGTATTCAATTCTGCAATTTTAGCCATTTCGCAAGCAGTCTTTAATACTGGATGATGAGGAATTGCACCAAAAAATCCAATAGATATATATGTCCAACTTACTAGCATATCATGACATAGTATTAATTCGCTATTTTCAAAAGACAATAATGGTTCGAGATTCCGATAAGGAATTACGTCTGTATCTACATATAATCCTCCGTATTTTTCAATAATAAAATATCTAGCTATATCAGCTTTTTGAGCTCCTTTTTCGGCCTTTTGAATTTGTTCAAGAGTATTTAAAGGTAAATCATTAATATTATTTTCTGTCCAAACTTTAATTTCCCAATCAGGCATAATATCTTTCCATTTTCCTATATTTTCATCGACATAATTGGGTCGACGAATGGGATTTGTATTTGAATTGAGCCAAATTATATGCAAAATTCGTGGTATTCTTGAATAAAATACAGTGTTTTGAAATTCGTATTTATCATCAAGTATATTAAATTTTTCATTCATGAAAATGTTATCGGATAGAAAAGGAATAATTTTCGTATTCCAATAATTAGAAAAAATTATTTGGTTATTATCATTGATCGTTTTACCAATAAATGAATTATTTTCATAACGTTCTTGATATAATTTAATATTATATTTACTATTTAAAATTATTTCGTATAGTTTTTCATCAAGATCTAATTGATTTAGATCATTTATCTTATAAAAACAAAGTAAAGTATTATAGATAATAGTATGCTTTGCTGTAGCTCCCATAAATCCTCGAAAGATTGAATTTGGTCGACCACATGAATTTATACAAAAAAAAGAATAATTTTGAGTTATTGTTTCAATATTTGCTTCTAGCATACCAGTTGAACAGATATAAACTCCTCCCATTATATACATTACGTAATATATGAAAAGATTACATTTATGAACTTTATTATCGATATTATTAAAAATATCTATAATGTTTTCAAATTCTTCTGTAGGATTATCATTAAAGAACTGGATTGCTTGATTATTGTTAAAATGTAAATATACCCATTGATTAGAAGAAAATGTTTTGAATTGTTTAATATTCAATGGTTCGATATCTGAAATTTGAAAAATTATTTTAGGAATCATATTTTTTTATCTATGTTTTAAGCATATTTTATTTAGAAATCGTATGAGAAATTACTAATACTTTTTCCTTCTAATTCGATTAATAAATCATCTATATGTTTTCTAAATGAACTAGAAGAATATCCTAATTCTGAGATATATACTATGTTACCCTTCCAAAATAAAGATGTTTCACACATTGAATCACATGCTACTGAAGGACAAGTTTGTATTAAAAGATGCCATTCAGAATCTTCAAAAAAAACTATCATAATATGTTGATTCTCCAATAGGATAAGTTGTTGTCTTATATTTTAATTTGTTTTCATAAGTATCTAATATTTTTCTCACTCTAAATAAAAATTTACTCTTTGGTTTTTTGATTTCATCCATTTTTATTTCATAATAAGATTATTGTTAGGGATTTACAGAAATGATAAATAAAAATGTTATTTTTCTATTTATCTCAATAATCGTAATAGTATTATTTATCTCAATCCTACTTATCTTTATCAATGAAGAATTTTGGGCAAGAACAAGATATGCAAATATAAATGAAAAGATTTATTCGGGACAATTACGAAAATAAAAATTTATCAATTTTGGTTCAGGAAACGGAATAATTAGTAGAGATTTGAAGATTTATGGATCAGTAACTTGCTTGGATGTTTTGGAAAAATCAAAATGTGAATGCTATATTAAATATGATGGATATCGTATTCCATATAAGGATAATTCTTTTGATATGGTAATTGCTGCATTTTGTTTACATCATATTCCACATCAAAAGGAAATATTAAAAGAATTATATAGGATCTCTAAAAATGTATTCGTTTTGGAAGATATATTAGAACCGGAAAATAAAATAGGATATCAAGTAGAAAAATTTCATTACAGATTTTTTCACCAATCTTCTGATTCGGTAAATCTTTTACATTCTAAAAAAGATTAGGAGAAATTATTTAGATATTCTGGATTCAAAATCAAAAATCAAGAAATGATTCCAAAAAATTTATTATTTCCTGTTAATCATGTAATTTTTCATCTTTCTCGATAAATAAATTTCTAGCGCAAAAATTCATTTTTTTTTCCCCGAATTATATTTAAGTATGCAAATTCCGGATTGGATTATAAATTCTAATATTAAAATATGCAAAGTAAAATTGGCAGAAAAGATCGTAAAACAAATTTTAGATCCCAGCTTGATCCAGCTTTATGATCAAAAATTATCATTATTGATGGGAAATTTTAGAAATGGATCTGGATTTCCTGGATCTTTGGCAGTTTCAATTCTTAAATCTGATTTTGAATTAATAATTAAAAATGAATATAAAATACTTTTAAAATCTGATGGAACGAGATATTTAATGTTTATATTTGAATATTTTGATTCAAATAATAGGAATTTGAATATTGTTGATTTTATGGATAGATCATATACACATTATATAATAACTGCATCTTTTGGAATAGATGTTTTTCGAGGAACTCTGTTCGATGGGGAATTGGTAAAATTAAAAGATGGAAGATTTCAATTTCAAATATTTGATTGTCTGGCTTATTGTGGAAATTATATTGGACAAGAAACTCATAAAATAAGATTAGAAACCGCACAAAAATGCATATCTTTACAATATAAATTTATAGATTTGGTTCATCCTTTCGAAATTGTCGTAAAAGAATATATGGACCCAAAACTTGCACTCGAAAATTTGTATTCAGAAAAGTTATTCCCTATAGATGGATGGATTTTGCAAGATTTAAATAGACCATATACTTCTGGAAAAGATATTTGTCTTTTCAAATACAAAAAAGCAGGTAAAGAAAATTTAAATAATAACTTTAAAGAAAATCATACTATCGATCTTAAAATGTACAATTTTGAAGGAATTAATAGTCTTTGTACCATAAATAATGGTAAAATGACTCCTATACAAAGTCCTGCAAATATTTCAAAAGAAAACTTGAATAATTTAGGAGTTTATAATGAAAAAATGTTACTTGGTCATATTTTAGAATGCAAATGGGATTCTAATTCTCGATTATGGATTCCTATATTAAAAAGGACTGATAAAGATCTACCAAATAATCTCTTTACATATAATCAGACAATTAAAAATATAGAACAGAAAATATCTCCTGTCGAAATGTTTAATGTTATTAATAAAATAGGCGTCTAATTGAATATATATATTTCCTAATTTCTAAAAATGGATCAATTAATTGAAGATATTCCTCTTGGTTCAGGATATTATAATGTTTACAAAAAACTCGAGCCTCTTCCTATAAATAAGATTCCAATAAAAGAAAGAGAAGAATATTTAAAAAGATTGGTAGCTAATAATAACATACATCAATGTGCTTTATGTCAAGGTCCCGAATTATTCAAATATTATGATTCTTCTTTGGATATTTTTTATGTTAGATGTTATAATGTAATTCCATCGGTTTTCAAAGAATTAGATTCAATGTGTAAAGGTATCGAATATAAACCATCGACAAGATCCAAAAATAATGGAATTTTACCCTTATCTCAAACTGTAAAAACAACAGAAGAATATGTAGAAAAGATACAAGATAGTCTTTGTGGATGGCATATTTCTTTCTGATACGTATCATTTGATTAGAATAAAATATTTTAAAACAAAAGTATGAAAACAGTTTTATTAACAGGAGGTTATGGAGGGATAGGAAATTATCTTACTAGTGTTTTCCAAGAAAATGGATGGTTGGTAAAAAGATTCAAAAGTAGCGAATTGGATTTAATAAAAGATGTATCTATTTCTTCTTTCAAAGAAAAATTTGGAAATTTAGATTTGATTATTCATTTAGCATATACAAAAAAGAAAAATTTAGATGTAAAGATTACAAAGAATGTATTACGATTAACAACTATAGAAAAATTTGTATACATGTCAAGTTGGGTAGTCCATAATAAAGATTCGAAAATAATAGATGGATATACCATATCTAAATGGATATGTGAAGATTTAATTTTACAAAAAATACCAAATGCAATTATCGTAAGACCTTCTATTGTTGTAGGAAAAGGATTATTATGGCAAAAAATACTTTCATTATGTGATGGAATTGAAACGGATAAGACGATTTCGATTATTCATGCAAAAACACTTTCTGAAAATATCTATAAAATAATTTCTAAGAATCAATATGGAATAATTTCTGAACAATGGGGGGAATGTTGCAATTTATCGTTTGTTTTTAAAGAATTGAGTAAATTAAATTTACGGTTTCTTCCAAATAATATTCCTAATTGGGTTATTATTTTAATAGCTAAATTATTAAAAAACGTTTCATCTTTTTCATTTTTAAAAGAAAAATGCGATTTGAAATTAACAAAACACCATCAATGGTTAATTGAATGTTGGAAGGATGTAAATTTATATTGCCCTTCAAATTTAACAGATTTGATAAATCTCGTTAAAATACTTCCATCTCCAAGAGGAATAGGGAATAGAAATTCTTACTTACCAGTATTTATGGGAATGAAAAAGATTAGCAATATAAATCGTATATCAATGCAATCTTTTAAAAAAATATTAAATATAAATTCTAATCAATGTTTTGTCGAAAGTGGATGCTCATTAAGAGAAATCTCTCATATGATCTCTTTGAAAGAATTAGCATTAGCAACACTTCCTGAATATATGGATGTTTCAGCTGGTGCTTGTTTCGCTACACCTATACATGGTTCTTCTTTAAAGTATTCTCATATGGGACAACTTATATCTAATGTATTCTTATATTATAAGCGAAAATGGTTATTTTTGAATTCTAACGATGATGAATTTAAGAGATTAATTTTTAACGATGAAGAAAATTATATAGTTTATGCTCTCACATTTAAAGTCGTTCCTCAATTTATTTTGGAAAAAAACCTTTCTTTTCAAACAGAATTTACTAATATTCCTCAAATCCTTTTATCTTCTGAAAATACAACTATCCAATGGTTTGTACAAGAAAAAAGAATGTTGATATGGTTGATAAAACATACCGAAAATTCCCACTTTGTAATTGATAAATTACCTCAAAGAAGATATAATTTTTTTTGGGCTTTTCTTTCACAGAAGAGGATTATAAGAGGTAAATCTCACGATATTTTGGGAAATTGGCATAAACTTTATACCTTGGAAAAACTCATTATGATGAAACATTCCCATATAAATTTCGAATTAATAGTACCAATATCTGATTTCGATAATTTTTATTCGAAATTACTAAAGTATCGAAATGATCTTTCATTGGTTGGGTTTCGAATATCATCTCCAAATAATTGTAAATTCGAAAATGATCCGACTACTGGTAAAGAAATGGTAATATGGATAGATATTGTTTTAAAGAATGAAAATTTAGCAAAGCAATTTATTACAAATTACAAATTCCATGTTGGAAAGTTTCATTAAAAAAACGCGCATTGTAAAATAAATTAAAAATGAGTTTTAAAATATAATGTTTAAAATATTTTCGAAAAATCTGCAATCGAATACATTTCTTCCTATAGATATTATCATATGTATTATAAATTATCTTTCGATAAAATTAGGGTTTAGACAAACATGCAAATTATTTTACATTTATACGAATAGATTTTATCAAATAATTCCCATCGAAACGAAAAGGATCAAAAAAAACAGTAAATATTCAAGTGGAAAATCATTTGGAGCACTTGATGAAAAAGAAAATATATTATATACTACCGATCCAAATAATTTTTTAATAAGATTTCGAGATTTAAAAAATCCAAATCATAAACCTAAGAAATTAATATCTTGTATTTTTACTTATTCTGATCGTAAAGGAACTATAGTTAGTTCTTTCGAATCACCATATGGAATAGTTTTTTCAGATTTTAATGGGGAAAAATCTTTATATATTACATTTCCAGAGGCACATATTGTCGCAAAAATTTGTATAGATACAAAATCTATTAGTCAAATATATGGCAGAGTTAAAGTCAGGAATTCATATATATTCTTCCAAGATATGATCATCTCACATAAAACTAATTATTGTTCTTTGAATGAAACTACTTTTAATTATCCACATGGAATTGCTTTAAACTCTCGTATGAATCTTTTATATATTATACAAGGCAAAATTTTTCTTGAAATTCTAAGAATTAATTTATACAATAACATGATCGATGTTGTATATACTAATGATATATATCTTAATATGGAAAATATATATTTATTTTATAGTTCGATTCATAATCAGCTTTATTTTACATTTTTATCAGATAATAATTATCTATATAGAATAGATTTGGATAGTAATATTGGAGTTATGTTATATAAAGGAAATGTAAAGATAAATTCATTCTTTATCGATGAAAAAACTCAAGAATTATATGCTTTAGGAGATGAGTGGTGGATCTTTAGTATATCTCTCATAAATTCTACATCCATAAATATATTTTCTTCAAAACATTTTTTGTGTATTCCCTATGAAAAATATGAATATCCGAATGATATTATTTTCGATAAAAAAGAAAGATGTTTATTGATTTTGACATCCATTTTTCATTTAAAGAAATTCGCTTTTACTCAAATCGAATAAAATTTTACGTTTGTAGTTATCATTTGGTTATATTTTGTAATTTCAGAAACTTTTAATATGACTAAAAAACAATCACCAAAACAAAGCAGAAAAATCCAAGACATTATACAATTCAAGCCTCTTGATGAAATTAATCCAAAACGAGTTGTTATGATTGCAGGAACAGGTCTTTTTGTAGGTGCATTATGGGGAGTATTATCTCAGATTGCGAAATTTGATTTAAAAGGAAATGGTTTACTAGATCCTCCAGCACCAAATATGCAAAAATTAGAACCCGAATTGGTAATATTATATCAGAAATTCATGGGACCATTTTACCGATTATGTCCAAGAGAAAATAAACAAAAATTCAAAGAATATGTACAAAAATCGATCAAAAATGCAGAAGCTATTATGTTGATCGAAAATCAATTACATCATAACGAAATTCCAAGAACTCAAAATAATAGAACACAATCAGCTGCTCACGGAATGATATGTATGAACTCTCTTCGCAAGGTACAAAATTTATTTCACACCGAAATCGTAGAAAACGTTAAAGATGCTGTAGATGTTGTATTTGTAAATATTGGTAAATTTTAATTGCAGTTAAAATTTAATAGCAAATCATATTGGAAATATCAGAGTATTAACAACTTTATTTTAATTTCATAATAAAAATATTAAAACAATATAGAATTACTTTTTTGATGAATTATATTATTACAGAAAACAATATATTGTATTCTCAAAATGTAGAAGAACAGATAAGAGATATAAATGATTATATACCTCGCAAAAGTAATCTAAAAGAAGTTGGTCATATTAAATTAATACCCAGAAATAATATACTTTTTCATGCACCAAATTCCTTATTGAAACAATTTAAATATACTCAAGGTTTATTGAGTTTTGAGAATAACAGGTTGAAATCTGGATCGAATAAAATTTTACGTGCACATACATCTAGAGAAACATTAATTGTACCAAATAATTTACCCAAAGAATTTGATTGGAGAAATGTCAAAGATCCTTTAGGAAATCCTATTCTAGGTCCCATAAGAGATCAAGGTTTGATTTTTATCAAGATATTAATTTTTTTTCTATCAGGTTCATGTGGTAGTTGTTATGCATTTTGTACTGCTACGAGTTTGAGTCATAGATTTGCAATTGCTAGTCGTGGTGAGCAAAGACCAATTCTTAGTCCTCAAGATATGGTAAATTGTGGTAATCAATTCGTAAGATCTACTTATAATAATCCTCAATATGCATCCACTCTAAAAGAATTATACAGAAATGGAACTTTTGATGCAAGAGCAGAATGGTATGCAATCGAGGGATGTAATGGAGGATTATTAGTTTCGAGTTTGGATTATCTTTGTATTTATGGACTTCCTGAAACAAAAAATGTACCTTATGTCGAAAATCAACAAAACGAAAATTATTGTACAGAAAGAAAAAAGTTTCCATTATATTATGGAAGAAAAACTCATTCTCTTACTGCTGGATGGGAAGATTCTCTTCCTGATAATGATGTTATATTGAAACCTCAAGTTTTAAAAAGTAATATCGAAAATATGAAAATGGCAATAATATCTGATGGACCAATTATTTCAGCAATCAATATTTGGACAGACTTTCTTTATTATCCTCATATTCATAAAATTTATCAGAAGCAACCTACCATATTAATAAATGGTAGAGAAGAGAACGTAAAATACGAAGGTGGACATGCTATTGTGATTATTGGATGGGGAGAAGGACTCGATGAAAATGGAAATAAAATTCAATATTGGATTTGCGAAAATTCTTGGGGTACTGATTGGGGATTGGATGGATATTTCTTTATTGAAATGGGTAAAAATATGAATAACGTAGAATACGAAAGTTATGGTATATTTCCATCATTATTGGGAGATCCGGTTGCGAGCACACCTGTTCCATTACCTCCAAACAATAATTCTGTAGTATCTTCCAACGATTCATGGTGGATTTATCTCGTCGTTTTTGGATCATTAATAGTTATTTCAATTGTTGTTTCGGTTACTCTTTCTCTTGTATTGCAAAAACGAAAAAAACTTCCTACTAATCAACCTACTGTAATTGCAAATTAGTGGTTATAATAACATTTCTTTTTAAAATACATATCGCTTTAAAATTTTACTCCTTCAATAGTTAATTTTAGAATAATGAGATATAACATAAAATTTTATTATTGTTTTGTGATAATGCCAATTCCAAATTTTACCAAATTAAATATCTGAATTTATTTACCAAATATATATCTCTCCGACACGACTAGTAAATATTTCAAAGCAAAGATAATTGTGAAAAATACCCAGAAAGAATTTATAATAACTAGCAAATATCGACAAAAACTTCAGATAAACCCACTGATAAACATGGAAAATTCATTGGATATCTTAATATTATCCCTATCATTTTGTATTGGAATCAATATGTTTATTTTGAGACTTTGGATGATGAATATTCTGGAAAATAATCTTATGTCTTTTGTTATAGAATAATAAAGTCTTTAAAAAAAAAAATGAAAAGAGTTAATAATCGTACATTTTTAAAACAAATAAATTTGCAAAAAGATAAAAATTTATTTAGCTCACGAAACTTTATAAAATTTAGGAACGATATCAATGATGAACTAAATTAATAATAGTTTCAAAAAATGAATATTTATAGTCCAAATAAATCTAAGTAGAATATTTTAATAAAAGTAAAATTGTAATGTATATCTAAATCTTTATGTGCATTTGCCGCCTGATTATTTTTTTATACGGTATAAAATAATTGGAATTAATACCGAATAAATGGGTAATGAAAGCAGCTCTGTTATCGATGAAGAAAGAAAAAAAGATATAAAAATATATTGTAGCAACAGAATATGTTCGTGGTGTGGAGTCTGGGTTTACCGCTCAGAAGAGACTGGATGGAAAAAGTGTTATCATGAATACGAGTTTGGTATTTTAAAAGAAGATACAGATATACATTGTCTGGCAGCGATATGTGGAAAATGCCAAAGTGAAGGAAAAAATTATTGTCCTATAGCTGAAGGAAAACTTTATAATTTGACTCCGGAACAATTGCAAAAGACAAATGAAATAAAAAGCAGATCATGGATACCAAAGTACGGAGATGATCCTCGTTCTAGGAATAACGCAAAATAGTTTTTTTTTGAAGCGATTAATTAATAAGGTTAATTATTTTGTTCTAAAAAAACTTAATTGTTATAAATAGTTTATCCACAAATGTCTAATATTATTCCTCAAAATGAAAATTCTATCGCAGCAAAGTTATATGTAACAGCTAATTCTACAGCGAATAGAAATTTTGTCACTCTTTGGAGCCTATTAAGTAGCACTAGAACAGAAGATGGTAAATTATTTTTATCTCAAGTATTGGATACCGTAAATGGTAATGGATTTACATTATTTGCTCCTACAGATCAAGCATTTCAAGATGCTAATAACTCTCTAATGAGAGATAAAGGAATATCTTTAAGTGATTTAAAAGTCGAAGATGTTAGAAAAACTCTTTTATATCATGTTTTGGAAGGATTAATCATGTCTACTGGTTTGAGGGATGGAGCAACACCAACTACTCTTTCTGGAAAGAATTTATGTGTCTCTATAAAAGAGATGGGAAATATGAAACAATATTTCGTAAACGGGGCTCAAGTGGTTTCTCCAAATATTAAATGTACCAATGGAGTAATTCATGTTATTGACAAGGTTCTTATGCCAGTTGATGAATGTGATAGAGATTTTTTATTAAGTAAAAGAAGCGATAAAAAAAAGTATTAGATGAATTTAATGCGTGTTACTTAATTTCAAAATGTCCACACCTAAAAGAAAACTCTTTTTTTTATATCGAGTATATTGGAAATAATTCTAGATATCTTCCTTCAAAACTATTATAAAAATCTTAGTTATACGTTTTATAATTTCGACTAAAAGATTAATTTATTCGAAACCCAATTAATAAATTATCAATCTCTTTTTCGTCGAGATAAAATAAATATGTTTTGTTGTAAAATCTTCCAATAGGTATTCATATCTTTCCGATGGTAATTGCTTTTAGATATGTTTCTAGTTGTAAAATATTGTATTACAGCTTGAAAGAAACTAGAGCTAAATTTGATGATAATTAAAGTTTCGCTTTTAAGGATTATCTGATGTGTCTTGATTATGAAAAACGTTATATTTTCCCATTTAGATATCTCTAATTTATCATTTCTAGAAGCTTCTCTTGATATTTATGAAAAGCATTTAGAACATGATTTTCCTAAGATAATAAAAAATAGGATCAAGAAGATTAAACTTTCCATATAATGAAATGTCTATGATATTATAATAAAATTTTAACGGTTTTCCAGAAAGAATTAAAGCTTTCATTTTATTCAATTCTATTGTATTTTTGTATGATTTCAGAAACGTTATTCTCTTTAACGATTGATTATCCATCTCATTCTACTATTCATGTTTCAATCAATTAAAAAACCTAACAAATCTTTCTCTTAATTATTGCACAGAAGAAATCTTTTATCATGGTAATTTATTCTAATAATTTTTAACCGATAATTTATATGTTTTTTTCTTCAGAAAAAATGCCAAAGGTCTCGAGAAATAAAAGAAATTAAAAATATTGTGGAAGAAAATCGAAAGAAATATATGAATTTAATTCATTTGGATAATTTAAATGATCTTGTTATTAATGGCAGTAATTTAAATATGTTACTATTCTTGTATAAAAAAACGCTAAAACTTTTACTATATCTTATTTGTTTCCTAATTTTAAAAAATTGGAATGCAAATGTGATTATTTAAAAGACCCAAAACAAAGTACCACAACAAGTAGAAGAATTGAGGTTATAAAAAATAGATTATCGGTTCATCACAAAAAGTTAATCTTGATATCGAAAGAACAATCGTTTTGGAATCTAATAAGCGATGAATATAAAGATTTTACAGATTTGCAGTTATACAACTATAAAAATTATGAAATAGATTATATATTTACTCAAGATTGGCCTCCTGAATCTTTTGAAAATATTTATATTTCAATACTTTTTACAATATTATAACCATTTGGAAGAAAATCTCTTTTCAACAAGATTAAAGATATTGGTTTAGGAAGTCATTCTTTGAATATTTTATCGGAATCTTTAGAAATACTAATTGAAATAAGTACCATATTTATCAAGATTATCTCTTCGTGGTTAGAAATTTATTTAGTAATCAAGGTTTTCTTGGATATAAAATGGAATGTTTGCAAGTCTAATTCTACATAAATTAAAGAATCTTCGTGTTTTAAGTATGTATCATTTTGGAGGTACTGGATCACATTTTCTCTTCAAATAAAACTGATTTTTATGGGAAAATATTATTATTAAACCAATATGTACAGAATTAAATATAGTAGAATATACATTATATAAGATGAGGATATCAAAAATCATATTATGGGAAGAGTGATAAATTTATTTCTAGATACAATTTTTTTGCAATAGTAGAAAAGATAATCCAATTGAAAATCGTATTCATAATAAATAACAGTGTAAAATTTGCACTAATATATATAAATGCATGATTTATCAATGATTGATTTATCCAAGGAATGATTAAATATGTAATGATAATTGATTCCATAAATGCGACAAGGATTGTTGCAGAAAATATAAAAAATAAAATGGTTGTTAGGATATGGATACTGAATTCTGCATTATATGTTAACCTAGATTGGAACATTTTTAAAATTACATAAAATACGAAATATAAAATACACGTAAAGTAGTTTATACGATTCGAAAAAATATAAATGGCTGAATTATCAACAGCTTGGAAAGTGGGAATTTCAGTAATCGTAATCGTAGTAGTAGTGGCAGTAATTTTAATCGTTGGATTTTTATACAATTGGTGGCAACCTCTTCCAATTAGAGCAAGTTCTATCCGTGTTGCGAGTTCAGCGAGAATTTCGAGTTCAGCAAGAATTTCGAGTTCGAGTTCAAGACCAATACCAAGTTCTGGAATCATGTTAAATTCCAATAATGTATTACAACAATTACCAGCAAATATTCAAAATCCAACTTATGATATAACTGGTTTTAATCCTTTTTATATGGAATTGACCATTAATCCTATATCTACAGGAGTCTTTGTTTCCAGTTTGATTCAAAATCAAACCGGTCAATTTATATTCCTTAATATAGAAGGAAATAAACTTCGTGGAGATAGGTTAAATTCAAGGCCACAAGTTGAAGGAGTAATGAATAGCGTTATCCTGAATGAAATTCATACTTATGCTATGAGTTATAATAATAGTGGTACATTTACAAGTTTCAAAATATTTCGAGATGATATACTTATTGATGAAAGTTCACCTATTGAAGTCGTTCCTCAATCTCCAAATTTGGGCATTTCTATAGGACTTCAATTTTTGAGAAATTTAACAGGGTCTATTATCCCATTAGGCGTAATATCAGGAACAGTTTATGGATTTAGATTTTATAATTCGTCTATTCCTAATCCTCAAAATCTACAAGGAGATTTTGTATTCACCACAGGAAATACTGTTTTTCCTAATAGAGTTGAAGGAAAAACCGATAGTTTTACTTTATTAACTGCTGCACAAGCTGTAGCAAATCTTGATGAATTTTAATGCGAAATTATATAAATAATTTTAAATGTTACTTATAGTTTTAAATTTATTACATAAATGGCTGAATTATCAACAGCTTGGAAAATAGGAATTGCACTTACTGTTATTATTATAATTGTCGCTATAATTTTAATCGTTGGATTTTTATACAATTGGGGTCAGCCTTTCCCAATAACAGTTATTTCTTTAGGTGTTTCGAGTTCAGGAAGAATTTCGAGTTCAGCAAGAGCTTCTAATTTAATTCCTCCTAATGTTGGAGTACAATTAAATTCAAATAATGTATTACAACAATTACCTGCAAAATTACAATATCCATATTATGATATATCTGGAGCAAAATCTTTTTATATGGAATTAGTCATAAATATTGAATCTGCAGGAATATTGATCTCCAGTTTGATACAAAATAATCGTGGTCAATTTATACTAAAAAATGATTGTGCTTTTGGTGTTTGTAATCTTCGAGGTGAAAGATTAAATAGTAGACCAGTTCAAGGAGATAGAAACAGTATAATTTTAAACGAAATTCATACTTATGCTATGAGTTATGATGAATTAACTTCTTCTTTTAATATTTATTTGGATAATCAAATTGTTGGTTCTATTATGACACCTGTTCCTGTTCCACCATCAGTAGCTTTAGGTATTTCTATAGGACTTCAATTCTCTGATAACATGCTGGGAACTATTATGCCTTTAGATGTGATATCAGCAATTGTATATGAATTTAGATTTTATAATTCATCTACTCCTCGTCCTCAAAATCTGCAAGGGGATTTTGAATTTACAAGAGGAAATATCGTATTTCCAAACAGAGTGCGTGGCAGAAATGATCGATTTACACTTTTAACCCCTACACAAGCTGCAAATAATCTTATGTAGTTTTCCTAAATGATAATATATTGTTAATTATAGAATTAAAATTCGTTTATTATAAATGGCAGAATTATTACTTGCATGGAAAATAGGAATTACGGTAATAGTTTTGGTACTTGCTGCTGCAATCATACTCATAATTGGATATTCATTGAACTGGGGAAATAATAATTCATTTTCAAATAATAATTCATTTTCAAATAATTCGTTTTCTATAAATACATCATCATCTGCATCTTTTCCTCCTATAATAAATATTGGAGTTGCAATCAATAACAATAATGTTCTTCAACAAATTCCCGCAAAATTCCAAAATTCTTATTATGATATTTCGGGTTTGAAACCTTTTTATATAGAAATTGAAGCAAATGTTTTTTCGATCGGAACATTTATATCGAGTTTTATTATTAATCAAGGTGGACAATTTTATCTACAGAATAATCCAAACAATATACTAGCCGGTTTTAGGGAATCATTTGCTGTATCAAATAATCAAATTGTAACTCAAGGATCGTTTCATACTTATGCAATGTCTTACAACGGAATCCTATTAGAAATATATAAAGATAATATAATTGTTGGAACTACTTTGGTATTTGATCCTGTCCAACCATTTCCCAATTTGGGAATAGTGATTGGATGTAATTTTTCGGTACAATTGAGTACCATCATTCCTGTAGCAGTTTTGAATGGAATTGTTAATAGCTTTAAATTTTATAATTCATCTATTCCCAATCCTAATAATTTACAAGGAGATTTTTTATTTGAGAATGGTAAGACCGAATTTGCAAATAGAGTAAATGGAAGAAATGATAAATTTATTCTAGTTTCTGCATTACAAGCAGCTGATAATCTTAAGTGATTTTTAATAAATCCAATTTTTTGATGAAGACAAGAAAATCGAAGCATTTAAATAAATATCAATTTTATGTAAAATTAGCACCTAATAAATAATTACTGATTTATTTTTATCAAAATGAATTTTAATGTTATTTTTAGAACTTTATTTTTGATTCAACAATATATAAACATTTTGCCGGATGAAGAATATATTTCACGAATAGATGATTTTACAAGTAAATAATTACTCGTTTATAAGAATATTTAAATCTGGTGGATTTTCTTATATACATACTAATCAAATGGATCAAGTAAATATAACTAGCCAAATATCAATTATGAAAGACGAGAATGGAAATAGAAGATTTATACTTCCTGATCAACTGATAGTAATTTTCGATGATACTATTTCTCTAGATTTTAAATTTCATCTAGAACAATCTTATTGTAAAGAGATTGGAAATTTTGATTCTATTATCACTGTGCAAACTCAACGTTTATTGGAAACAGCTATCTGTCTTTCAGCATATTCAGGAGTGCATGTATATCCTGTAGAGATATTTTTTGATATTTATGATTGTAAAGACAGCGTAAAAGAATAATTTTGATTTTTCTCAAAATTGATGTCTATTTACGAAATTAAAACTTTTTTTCATCCTTGCATATCTAAGTTTTTACCAATAATTGATCTCATTTCATTTAAAATCGCATTTCCTATTTTCAGAATCCCAATTCTAGATATTTTAAATCAAATAATATTATTAAAGAATCAAAATCATTTTCTTCTAAAATTATATAACACTGCTAGTTATATTTCTGGATCTTTTTTATTATCAAGTCTAGATAGATTAGTAGAATGGAAGAATTCGGATATTGATATTTATACTTTAGAAAGCGAATCTGATATTTGTGTTTCATGTAATCAAATATATGTAAAAGGAGGAAAATTTTCCAATGAATTTTTGCACATTATTTGGAGATATAAGTATTTTGGATTTGATTTTTTTATATTTATAGGTGAACCATGTCAAGTTTATGGAATTTTAGATAAATTAAATGAAATTATTTTGGAAAAAAATACCAATATTCAAGAATTCATAAAAAAATCTTTTGACCTTGATTTTTGCAAATCAATGGAAAACAATTACGAATATTCAATCTGAAATCAATAAGAGAAAAAAGATGTATTTATATAGATGTCTCACAATACTCCGACTTGAATTGCAACCATTATGAAAAGATTATGAAAAATGATCCCAAATCTATTAGGAATAGAAAAACTTTAGAACGTATAAGAAAATACACTGAGAGAGGCTTTATAATTATAAATTCTGAAGATATACATTATTCCAAGAAGATTAAATTGGACACCTTATTTTAACTAAAGATTGTACTTTCCTTTAAATCCAATTTTAATATCTGATGAGATTCCTTTTTTTGAAGAAATAAATATATTTTATTGATTAATTTAAAAACTCATAAATTCTCTTTTTGATATTTAATACATATTTGTCGAGATCATCATTCTGTACAATAAATTTACTAATATCTGCAAAATCCACAACATCACCTTTTCCATAAATCGTAAAAAACTGTTTCAATCCTGAAAATCTTATATCATCTTTATCTCCATGTATAAATACTACTGGTGTTTTATACGCAATACAAGGAAGTAATGTATGCAATCTACTCGTAATGACTAATTTTGCGGATTGAAGTTTATCAAGATGTTTTTGAGCCAATTTCATTTTTTCATCATGATCAAGTTTCTTTTTTACACTTTGATATAAGTGTATAGCTTTTCCTTTAATATCTTTTGGAATCAATTCTTTGTATAGTTCTGGATATAAACAATGAGTATCTACTATTAATATTTCATCTCCTCTTTCTTTGATGGTATTCTCTAGAGTTAGTGTAAGACAAGCTGAAAATTCTGATTTTATTTTTATATTTTCGAATTTATTTGCTGTATTGATATCTCTACACAGAATTGGTTCGTGACGTTTCCAAAAGTCTTTATATTCTAAAAGTGAAATAAATTTATCATTTTTTTTCAAGAAATCAAAAGATTTATCCTTGGAATGGTCGATTTCATTTAAATGAAAAGAAACAAATAATGGTTTTATTCTTTCTGAAGGAGGAAATTTGCAATATTGGCCATCAAACCATCCATTATAGATAACTTTTATTTCTTGATCTTTATTATCTTCATTGTTTAATGAAGTAATCTCGCCAGAATCCCTATCTATTAGATAATGAATTTGTGGCAAAAACTGTTTAGCAGCAATAGATTGTATTTCATCTCCAAAATTGTACGAATTATTGTAAATTAATAAACCGTACTTCATAAAATATTTTTATAATTTAGAAGCTATTTTATATTAAATAAAATTTATGGATAAAAAACGAAAAAGAGAAGAGGTGGATGGAATTTCAATTTGTACTGTCTGTATGAATAGAAATCACCATCTTTTACAAACCATTCCTAGTTGGTTAAAAACAAATGCTAATGAGATTATTATAGTAGATTGGAGTTCAATTGTTCCTGTAAAAGATTCCCTCAAGGACATTTCGGATAATAGAATAAAGGTTATAAGAGTAAATGGTTTTCAAAAATGGATATTAACTATTTCTTTTAATCTTGCAATTCAATGTGCTAAATACAATAAGGTGTTAAAAATAGATGCAGATGATCAGATAATACCCGATTTTTTCGACCATCATCAATTAATCGATGATATATTCTTTTGTGGTAATTGGAGATATGCTCGTAACGAGAACGAAAGACATACCAATGGTGTCGTTTACATGTTTAAAAAGCATTTTATCGAAATATTAGGTTATCATGAATTGATTACTTCTTATGGTTATGATGATTGTGATTTGTATTTTCGATTATCTAAAATAGCTAAAAGGGAACTCATAGATATAAACAAGATTTCACATATTAAACATGATAATACAGAGAGAAGTTTAGAAAGATTAGATGTCGAAATCGAAAAAAACAGATTACTTGTAGAAGCTCATCCTTGGAAAGGACCATTTTCAGTATTTGAAATATCGAATTTAGCACTAGATTATTCCGAAGCTAGATATTGTTATGGCTGTAAATTGGATGATTATTTTACAATGAAATATCTTGATATTGCAACAAAAAGTCGTAATTGGGTTAAAAAGAAGAAAAGATTATATATCGAAGTTAAAAATGGACTTTGTAACAGATTAAGAGCTATGGCTTCTGCATATAATATTTCGAAAAATTCGGGAAGAAAAATGGTAATTATATGGAAACCGGATTTCCATTGCGAAGCTACCTTTTCGGAATTATTTATTTGGTCTAAAATATTTGACGGTTCAGAATTAATAGAATCCGAAACGGCTCATAATTGTGTTTATTATCAGATTAAAGAACATAATCAAAATTTCGTAAAATATGATTATATGAATATTTGCGAAACAAATCAATATATTGATGACCAAGTAAATCAAGATATATACATATCTTCTGCATGTTCTTTAAATAACAAATTTGTATCATGGATAAAAGATACAGAATTACTGAGACAATTAGAACCTCAATTAGATATACAGAAAATCATAAACAATTGTTCAGAAAATTTTGAAATTCATAAATGTATTGGTATTCATATTAGAATGGGACAAAATCCGATAAACCATTCTTTTGAAGATGTTTCATTATATTCTGAAAATTCCAAAAAATCTATTCATAAATGGAGAGAGAATAGCCATTGGAGTAAATTCCTGCAAAAAATTGATGAAATCTTATTATTAAATGATAAGCAGAAGTTTTTCCTTAGTTGCGATAACAATGATGGTTATGAGATTATAAAAGCAAAATATCCAGATAATATTCATATGTATACTAGAGTTGAATTTGATAGAAGTAGTGGCCAATTGAAAAGTGCTGTTATCGATTTATGGTTATTACAGAAATGTTTGTATATTTTAGGAAGTAATTGGAGTTCGTTTTCAGAAGTTTCACATCGTTTAAATGGTAAAAAAATCTTAATAGCAGGAATAGATTTTTAGTGTAAATCCGTATTTTTAATAAATTCACTTTAATTTTATACATTCAAGTCAAATTAAATCTTTAAAAACAACAACCAAAAAAGCGTTTTAAAAATAAACTCCATGAAAATAATTTATTTAGAATTAATATTTGCTAAATAATCGAGATCTGTGGGAAAAAATCAAATTTCGAAAAATATTCCATTTAAATACAGAAAAAAATTGTTTTTTTTTAATAGTAAAATTTCATCAATAAATAAAAGCATTTAAAAATTTTTGAAAAAAAAGATAATCTATTTAAAATCAAGTCTCCAAAATAATCTATTTAAATTTAAAAAAATTATAACTGAAAATTTAATTTTAAAAAGAGTTCTAAAATTAAATCTTCGAAAATAATCTGATGAGATTTAAAAATTATTGAAAAATCAAATCTCTGAAAATAATCTATTTAGGTTAAAATTACTGAAAAAATAAAATCTTGGAAAATAATCTATCTGGATTTAAAATATTAAAGAATCAAATCGTCTAAAATGATTTATTTAAATTTAAAAAAAATTCAAAAGTATAGTTTAAAAATAAATTACCGATAAATAATTAATTTTAAAAAAGCGTTTTAAAAAAATCAACTCTTTGAAAATAATCTGTTTGGGTTGAAAATATTGAAAAATCAAATCTTGAAAATAATCTATTTAGATTTAAAAAAATTGAAGATCAAATCTCTGAAAATAATCTGTTTAGATTTCAAAAAGGTTACCGATAAATAATTAATTTTGGAAAAGCGTTTTCAAATCAAATTTTTAAAAATTACAGGTAAATGAAATAATTATAATTTTGAAAAATATTATTTGCAAAAACGTTTTAGAAATAGTATTTGGTAAATTGTACTAAAAATAATTATAGAATTTGGAAAAATTAAATGCAATAAAAATATAGTTGGAATAGGTATCTATAACAAAAATATGAAGAGGTTGCATATCCTCTAGAATTTATATAAGAGAAGTTATACCGGCTAAAAATTTTATGGTTCCTGATAGTAAAAAAAAACGAATTCGAAAAAAAGCTGCAAAATTGAACACATCTTCAAAGTATTATATGAATGTTTAGATAAGCTCAAATCCCCTTTTGATAAATAATAGTTGATGAAAATTATTTTATTTATACAAAAAATGGAAATACGATATCACATAAATGTATTCCAAAAAGCAGATTAAAAATATTTAGCTGTATCTTGTGCTAGTATTTTAGCCAAATATTTCATTTATTTCCAACTTGTGTAAAATACATCTCGAATTAAATATGAGTTATCCGAAACATAAAAGAGGAATTACCAATTTCATTGTAAAATTTAATCTAATATATACGGCTCTAGTTGATAATTGGAATAAAAATTATCGTCAAGGATAAGAATAAATTATAAATTCTAAATAAGCGCTAATCACTTTTTTTTGTTTAAAATCAATCAATCAAATGGAATCTCCGAAAAAACTATTGGAAAAATATAAGGAAGTAAAATATATAAATAGTGGAACTTTTGGTTCGGTTTGGAAAGTTTCGAATAATGATGGATCTTATGCTATAAAATCTCAATCATATAAAGAGGATATTGACGGCTTTCCTGGTTCTATTATGCGAGAGATAGATATATTGTCCAGATTTAATCATCCAAACATTGTAAAATTATTCAAAATTTATCATGGATATTCTAATGTGGATATTGTTTTATCATTATTCGAAATGTCATTGGATGAATGGATAGAAAATAATCCTTGGACAATACGAGCAAAATATATAGATAAGATTTTTCATGATCTTTTAGATGTAATCTATGCCCTTCATGAAAATAATATTTTTCATCTGGATATAAAACCTGCAAACATTTTAATCAAATCTACTAATCAGATTAGTTTATGTGATTTTGGATTATCTTGTATTGCAAATCAAGATGTTTTTGAAAAGGATATAGAATTTTGTTCTCTTCATTGTAGACCTCCAGAACTCCTATTAAAACTCAAATTGGAAAGAAATGTTCAAACATTACAAAGGATTGATATTTGGTCTATGGGTTGCGTTTTTTTGAAATATATTATAGGATACAATCCATTTTATAGAAATGATTCCATAGAGGAAACAGTAAAATGTATTCTAAATGAAGAAGAGGATTTAACCGAGAAGGATTTGGTATTTCTTGAATTGGATAATAATTATTTATATCAAAATCAAAAATATAAAAATATACGAAGAGCTTGGAAACGTGTAGAACTATTGGCACCACATTGGTACCCACTGCTTAAGAGTATGTTGAAAGTTTGTTCGAAAAACAGACCTTGTACAAACGAAGTATGGACAATATTTACAAAGTATTCGGATTTAAATCAAAGAGTCAAATACGAGAAAAGATCTTCTATGAATATCATTTCAAATTCCCATTTAACATATAATATACTTTATGCTATTACAAGTATTATTAGCAAAGCAAACGCTATTAGAATCCTTCCTCTGGCTGCAAAATTGTTTATGCGGTTTTCTTCTACTTCAAAATATAATAGAAAAAATGGGATAAATATTGCAAAATGCTGTGCTTATTTGGCTATTAAATACACCTATTATATTTATCCTTCTCTCTTGGATATAATTGATCCGAATGAAAATGCAGAAAAAATATTATGTTATGAAGCAATAATCCTAAACAGTTTTCTATATAGAATTGGTGAATAAATTCTTTTTTTTGGCGCAAATTAAATTTTTTTAATTTATTTTAAAAATGTTGAAACCTATGGATGAAGATCCTGAGCTCTGGAGTATTCTGCAAGATAATACTATACGTATCTTGATTATTGTTTATTAATTCATATTTTTAGATTTTAAGCAAATATCAAAACGAGAAGAAATCAAAAAGGAATCACAGCTACAAAATACCATAAATATTCCAAAAAAAGAAAGAGAAATTACAGCTTTTTTGCAGGTATTATAAAACTATAAAATTAATCCATAAAAAGTTTGAACAAAAGAAGACTAATGCTTCTTTTTATGAAAGACGTTTTTTGGATAAAATGTCTAAAGAAGAAATATTAAAAACCATGATACCTATTATTAATCATGATCGATACCGTAATCAAAATACGCAATTAATCGTACAATCGACGAAAATAGATTGGAAAAAGCATAATTTTTTTAATGATGTTTTTAATGTAAAAAAATCTACTCCAAACAAAAACAAAAAATGGGAAAAGAAATTCAAAACTCTTAAAAAACGAGAAAATATTGGATTTATAAAACCAAATGTACATTTAAAATCATAAATTTTTATCGTAAAATGGTTTTGAATAAATTCTATTTCTTCTGACATGTTCTCTAAATCCATATTTAGGTGGAGGAACATTATTATAATAAAATCGACCATATTTTTCAAGATTTGAAGAATCGATTATTTTGAAATGAGAAACATTATTATCATATAATCCTGTGCAAATATTTATCTTTTGACCATTGTTTAATTCATATTCAATACATTTCTCTTGTCTATCTCGTTGATTCGAAAGAGAAGAATAATGGCTTTCCGGATTGATCATAGTATTCATTTAAGATAAAATCCAATAAAACTAATTGTAATCAAGAATAAAACGAGATAATTTATTTATAAAAAATCATAATATTCAATAAAATAACTTTATTAAAACATTAAATCTTTTCTCTATATCTTTTTTTGAAGCATTCAATGAAGGAAGATTCCAAAGTAAATATCTTGACCAAAATCCTGCAGTTTTTATTCCACTTTTTGACCAATTTTCATTAGTTTTATGTCTGTTTAAATATCTTATCATACGATTTCTATCCTTGTGAATGGTATAATCTTGATAACCAGAAGCACCAAAATGTATTTTACTCTTATCCGGAAATTCTGCCATCCATTTTTTACCTTTTCTATTTGACTTTTTTACAATGATTAATGGCTTAGACATTAAATTCTGCAATAAACATTACTATTATAACTATTTATTATCCGTATGGATCAAAAATAACTTTAAGCATAATTATAGTTTTTTTTGGAAAATAGTGTATCTGAAATTATAAAACCCCAAAAAATGTTTTAATGAAGCTGAATTTTACAATGGTTTCCAAATTAAAAAATGAGATTTATATTTCCTAATATTTCTTTACCTGTTGAGATTTGGAATTTGATATTTGGTCTTTTAAATTTAAAAGACAAATGTCTTGCTTCCAATACTTGTAAAAGTTGGTTTAACATTATATGGTTAAATATATTGACTCTTGAACTTTCTTTTAAGAACAAGTATATATTAAAAAAAACACTAAACTATCTAGTATTTTACAAGAAAGAATCATAATTTCAATTCTTAAAAGATGTTTAAATTTAAATAATCTCATTTTGAGAGATTGCTTTAAAATAACTGGAATTATTTTGGAACATCTTCCTTTATCTCTACAAACTTTTACATATCATAATTGCAGCAATTTTCCAAAAACTATAACCAGTAAAAACCTTATGAATTTACCTTGCCAATTGATTTCGATTAATTTATCATTAATAACAATTGAGGATTCCGATATATTTTCTTATTTACCTCCCAAAATCCAGTAATTCAATATTTATCGTTAACATTAAAAGGAATTTAAATTTAACATCTACTTGTTTTAAATCGGAAAAGATGATAAATTTTCCTATATCTCTGACATCTTTAAACCTTTTCAATTGTTACATAATTAACGTAAAATTTCCTCCTTATCTATCATCTTTGAATATATCGAGAATCATATTAAACCGTATCGAAATGCAAAATCTTCCATCTACAATTACAAATTTGGATTTATCGTGGACGAAAGCGACCGATGAAACTTTAAACAATATTACACATTTATTTAAAATAACTACTTTAATATTGAGGGAAACTGAAATTACAGATACTGGATTACAATATTTATCCAATTCTATTATCAATCTTGATATCAGAGATTGTAAAAATGTTTTAGGTGATGGTATGATATATCTTCCTAGAAATTTAATTTATTTGAATTTATGGGGACTTGATATCGGTACAAAAGGATTAATTAATCTTCCACCACGGATAGAAAAATTATTACTTATTAAAAATTACGCAATTACTAATCAAGATTGCCATTCTTTACCAAGAACTTTAAAAGTTTTAAATATGTTTTGGACTTTGGTCACTGAGGAATGTATTATTGGAATGCCAAAATCTTTGAGAAAGCTAGATTTATCACATTGTAAAATTAAAAGTGAAATGATGAAGCGAATCCCTGAGCTATTACCCAATTTAAAAAAGTTATATTTAGCAAAATACAACTCGAACGATATAAAAGAACTACAAAATAGCATGGTGGATTTAAAAATATTTGTAGCAACCGTAGCATGTTAAGATTTTTAATAAATACATTTGTACCATACGTGTAAATGAATAGGATAAATGTGGAATTATAGATTCATTTCCGTCTTGTAATATTTAGAAGAAAAACGAATATAATGAAATCATCCTTCGATTGCAACCGAATCAGAAGCCGAATTAAATTCTCGTATTAAAATGAAATTAACCTTTATGGATGATTCGATATTAAATCTCTTCAACTTTTGTTAATTAATAATGCTGCTGATTTGGAAGCAAATTGTATGGAAAAATGTTTATTATTGCATCGAATATACTACTTTACTGATGAATCAAATCAGCTAGAAATAATATACGTAATGATAAAATTAATATAAATTATGATCTTGTGAGATGAAAATCATGTATCTCTTTGTTATTAATTATAGATCACATTAAAAAATACTTTAATTTCTATTCCAAAAGCAAAGATTTATCATGGAGGTCTAAGAGGTTATTTAATATATTGATAACAAAAAACCATGTAATATGCATATTTTTATAGTCCATTATAAAACGAAATTTGGATTGGAACACAAATGAAGGAAACTTGTTACGTTTTCACTTTATGGTATCTGAAATGCCTGATTATCGATTAACTTGTTACGCTTTCACTTTATGTTTATCGAAAATACTATCCGTATAGGATTTTTATTTGTTTAAAAAAATAAATATTCATACCAAGAGTCTATAAAAACTAGTTTAACATTTTTATTTCTGAGATATATATATCGTTTCGAAAAATAAAATTATAAAAGCCGTAATTATGAACCACCAAAAATAATTGCATATATATGAAATAAAATATAATGTCCAAAGATTAAAAGTATTTCTAAAAAAAAGAGGAACATTATTAAAATTACTCTAAGAATAATAAATCGTTCAATAGGATATTTTATAATAATCTCTTTCTTCAAGAGCAAATAAAAGATGGAACATAAAAGGAATATTTATTTATCTTGGGATGAATATTTTATGTCGTTGGCATATTTAATCTCGCAAAGATCAAAAGATCCAAATACGCAAGTTGGTGCTGTAATAGTTAATAGTGATAATCGAGTAGTTGGAACAGGATATAATGGATTTCCAAATGGTTGTTCTGATGATGTCTTACCGTGGGGTAAAAATGACAGTGAAAATATTTTAAATACCAAATATCCTTATGTTGTCCATGCAGAAGCAAATGCTATTATAAATTCAATTGGGATCTCTTTGAAAGATTGCACCATTTTTTCGATTTTAGCTCCTTGTAATGAGTGTACAAAACTAATTATCCAATCAGGAATTAAAAAAGTAATATATAGCGAAGATAAATATCATGATGAGTGGCAATGGGTTGCTGCTAGAAAAATGATGGATTTAGCTAAAATAGATTATAATAAATTTAATTTAAAATAAAACAAATTATGTAAATAGAAATAAATGGATATTAAATATCACGAAAATTGTTATTGTAATAATTTTGAATATGCAAATGAAATTGTGGAAAATTTATTTGTAGGAAACTGGAATTCTGCTAAAAAAGAATGGTTAAGTCAAAATAATATAAAATATGTTATAAGTATTTGCCAATGGAATCCAAAATTAATTGATGTTGAACATTTATATTGTAATTTAAATGAAGATAATCCTTTAAAACAATTATACCAACAAATGTATGAATTTTTGCCAAGTTGTCTTGAATTTATCGATAAAGCTTTGAAACTAAAACAAAAAATATTAATTCATTGTATTTGTGGTCAAAATAGATCAGCTTCTGTAGCAGCAGCATATTTGATGATTTCGAAAAAAATAACATGGGAAAAAGCTACAGATTTAATATATAGTATCAGAAAAATTGCAAATCCTAGATATAAAGAATCAATATGTAGATATGTAAATGATATTAAAAGGATTTAGTTTTTATTATCTTTTTTTGTATAAAATTTGATCTTGTCATTAATCTCACATTCTGATACTAAATTCCATTCTTCTTTATTTGGATGGCCTTTAGTACAACCACCTTTATTTTCTCCAATAAAAATAATCTTACTTCCGTTGAAGTTTTCTGTGGGATTTATTCTAGACCAAGATAGAAATAATACGTTTCTATCATTGTATTTTACCATAGCATCATTTGCATTCAGTTCTTCTATCCAGAATTTAGGATATTTTTCCAATTTATTATCTGTTGCTACAATATCAATTCCAGATAGTTGCAAAAGATGAGCCCATAAACCTGATCCAACTTCCAAACATTTGTCATTTTCAACAAATTTCTTTATCTCTATCAATGCTTCCCTGCACGGGACAGCCCAACTATAATATTTTGTAAAATTTGGTCTTCTGTATATATTTTTTTGTGCCAAATCCGGTCCTAGGAATTTTTGTATTTCAGATACAAGAGATTCTGGAACTTTTTCCATATGAGATAAAATTATTTTACCCAAAGCGGAATTCGATTTTATATCTTCTGATCCATGAGTCCATTCTGTACCATATGGACCATGTTCTTCAATATCTTGTAATATTATTTGCAATTTTTCTTCCATTAAAAACAATAAATTTTATGCTTGATTTAGAAAGTTTCATCTACTGTTTATATTTCAATCATGAAGTAGTATTCATATATTTTTATCGAATATAATTTCTAAACGCTATTAACATAAAAGGTGATCCTTTGTAAATATGTTCTTGAGTAATTCCGAATTTATTCACTATAACCTTTTATTACGAGTTCTTTCTAACGATATGAAATTGATGTATAATATTAAATATTTCCAAATTGTTATTTATATAAAGAATTACTTATTTATTATTACACCAAGTATAAATCAATTTAGATAATAATATTCTTATTTTATTTCGAAAATAGATATTAATTTTAATTTGCTTCAAACGAATTTATTAAAAAATAGTTATCCGTCAAAAAGAATTTAAACCTACTTGATAGAAAATATCTGAAATAAAATAATAATCATCTATTTTATTTCTTCCGAATTATAAAAATCTATTTAGATAATCATATTTGCACTCAAGCTATTAAAAATAAAAGTACACTTTATTTGTAATCTGTCTTTTATTTATTATTGTCAAAAGAAATTTGAATCTTCTCCAAAAAAAATATCTTTCTAGAAATTATATAATTTTCAAGATTGTTTTATTATTCTATTCTATGTATATAAAAAATCCAATAAAAATCATATCTTTTAGAATATGTTTAAAGTCAAAATAATTTAATTATAATAACCCCGAAAATTGTTTTTTTTAAATTTATTACCAATAATACACTTTTATTTGCATCTTTTGATGTAATAATTCTAAAATCATTTATTTATATCATCAAAAAGGAATCCAAATATATCTATATTTAATCTAATTAAAGAAATGTATTAATCTCGAAAGATATAAATTTACATTATAAATGTTTTTCGTTAAAATAAAATGAAACTAATAGAATTTATTTTTTCAAAAGCCGTTGCTTCTTATCAGTAGTCAACAAAGAACTATTTGTTATTTCTTTTTCGAATTCTTCTAATTCTTCTTGTGTAGAATACGATTTGAATTCCTCCAGAAGTTTAAGATCTATATTTGAATTAGACTCCAAAGTCAATTTAATTATATAATGAGGCCAATATTCTCTACATAAAACCACATGCTTATAAAATGTAATTCGATTATTGTAATCTTTTTGGATTTTACGAATTCTATCTTGGAATTCCCAAATCGGTTTAAAATTTTCATACTTTGAAATTCTCAAAATCAAACTAGGAGGACCATTTAATTGTCTAATAAACTCTAATTTGCAATTGATATTTAATTTTTGCAGATTCATGTATAATTTAATACAGAATAACCAAAGAAGTATATTGCAAACTAATAAACATCGATTTTCATTCGAATCGATAAAGAAATCTATCTTTTCTACACTTAGATGTAAAATTCCAAATTGCATTAAAACTTGTTCTATAGAATTAAAGTTTGAAAATCCTATTGTTTTATGGCAAATTTTCCCTATTAATTCCATTAAACATAATTTTCTTTGTGCAAGATGTGCATTCATAGTACAAATAAAATCCAATTCCAAATTATGATACATATGTGTGTAAATGCAGTTTATTCCCATATGGTTAATTTCACCATCTCTGTTTAATTTTTTTAGTCCATTCGATCTATATAATATAATAGATTCTTTATCTTCTGAAAATGGTATTGTTTTACATCCATATTTCAAGATAATATTCCAACAAATATTGAAATATTTGCAAATTTTGTAATGCTCAAGATAACATTGATCAATAAACATAAATATTTTATAAACGAAAAATTTATCAGAAATATATCCTAAATAGGATTTATCGATAATTCTTAATTTAAGCCATGTTTTTAAATCTTGAAAACATGCATATTCAATAATTTGATTTCGAACATCTAGAATCATTTTTTTCTGAAAAAAAACCTAAAATATTTTATAGCGCTTATGTTATAAATTATTTTTAAATAAATAAAATGCAGTCCTTTAAGATGATATTATATGATTAATTATGGATAAATATTTTACATATTGATTATCAAAATTTGAAGATATTGCAAATACAATGTTGACTTGTAAACTCTTCACATATTGATTATCAAAATTTGAAGATATTGCAAATACAATGTTGACTTGTAAACTCTTCAAATGCAGAATTATTATGGATTTTCGATTTCAAAATAAATAGTGTCGAATTATTTTTTTTTACTCCAAAATTTTATCACATTAATCTTTGATGGAGACTTAGATATCAGTAAATCATCATTATATGATTTAAATGGATTAAATTTTAATATCAACGATTATAAAAACGACCGATGTTCAAATACTCTTGGAAGATTTTCTAGCAAATATATACTTTGCAGTCATTTCGAAATATAAAATGCATGATTATTGGAAGTATGTATGTATTTAGCAGATGAAATATACAAAAATAAAACGGTTTCATTGGGTTGTTCATGAAGATATAATGAAATTAAAATCCTCATTACAAAATATTTATTAAAAAAAATTAAACCTTATAGTTCATTTTTGAAATTACGAGAAAGATCGTCTGAATATTTAATAACAGATGATCTGTATGAAAAATTTTAGAAGATATATCATTCTAGAAATCGAAAAATAAATCATTCTATAAATTAAATCATGGAAGTTACGAGTTCAAATTGGAAATTATTCAGATTACTGTAAAATATATTACAATATATGGAAATTTTATTTAGAGAAAGATTAAAAAAATTATTCGTTATTCTTTCTTTATCAAATCTTCTTTTTCAGTTATTTCCATTATGAAACAAAATGAAATGGGAATAAATGTAATTAAAACCATCAATCCTAAAATATTTTTAATTGTTATATATTCCATTCTATACTACTAATAAAAATTTCAAAAATAAGTATTTTACTCTTGGATCATTCACTTCTATTTTTAAATATTTAATTTCAATATATTTATTTAATTCTTCAATATCATAAATCCATTTTTTCCATACTGCAACATGTGTTTCAATTTCATAAATAATTTCCATAGGATTTATTTTGCATATTATTAATCTTTCTAGTTCTCTCGTTTTAATTGTTAAAGGAAATTGTAAATTATTTTGTACGAATTTGCACAAGTTATTTTTCAATTCGTTATCTTTCCATATTACATTCTTCATTAAATAACGAAATGGAAAACAGGTTTTATATAATTGTAATAAATCAAAAATAGATAGGTATGAAAATATAATACATATAATTTCATTTGGTAACAAATTCATTTCATCTGTTAATGAAATATTTTTATTTAAAGTAAAAGTTTATACATAAATATTAATCCTCAGTTTAGGTATAATGTCTAAATCCAATTCATTTAAACATCAAAAAATAATATCGATCATTTAATAACAACTCATAAGTTTAAAGGAATCTTTATTTATAGCAGCATAAAACAAATCCAAAAATAAACACTATAATTCCCCAATAAGAATTGAATACCTTAATTATATTTATTGATGTTTATATATTTAGTCATTTTTTTCTAACAATGACTTTCTAATCGTTTTGGATTTTTAAGGTTATCGAGAATATTTTATAGAATTCAAATCACTCGAAATATTTTAATTTAATCTTTTTAGATATATTTTTTATAATCAATATGATTAAAAATAAGCATGAAATTCCATTACAATATATAGATTCAAATATTCCAGTTTTAGTAATAAACAATAATTCTCCGATTTCATTGATATACTTCCACGAAGCAAATGAAACATTATTTGATGTGTATAAAATTTTTATCGAATTAAAAATTATTAATTTAATTTCTCCGAAATATGGATTTAAAAATATCGAAAAAGATTATTTAGATATAGCTGAAAAAACCCTAAACTTTTGTATCAAATCAGGTTTTACTGGAATTATAATTGCTGGAAATTCTATTGAATGTGAATTAGCAACTCATATTTGTAATTATTTCAATAGGAATATTTTTGGTCTCATTTTAATTAATCCATTTTCGTTTATAAAAAAAAATAGTTATAAAAAAATAGCTTCCGTATTGTTAAAACGAAAATTCAACAATGTAAAAAATATAAAACAATGGAATGGAAAATTAATTACTATATGTAACAAAAAACATGATAATTCTGATTATCTTTATGGTGTATTACTGCATGAAATCAGTCCTTCAAAATACAAAAAATTGATTATTAATGAGAAAGAATTCGATAATTGGAAAGAAAACGTTTTTCAACATGTATTCAAAACTTGGTTTTCTTAATATATTGAAATTATTTTTTTGCATCTTTATTAGTTGTTAAAAATATAAAAATGGATACTCCAGTTGGAATCGGTGCAGATATAGCAAATGCCATCAAGACAGAACTTACAAATACTAATTGGGTCGGTATTGCAAAGGATGTATATCAAAAAGTGAAAGCAGTTATAATTACTATAATTACTGTAATGGTTTTGGGATTTGTTGTTTTATTAGCTTTTCTAATAGCAATTTTAGTTATAGCAGTCCAGATAAATGATAAAGTTCAATAAAAATCATTTTAATTTCTTTTTGTCTAAAAGTTCGGTATCTATATCTATAATATTAGAATCGTCTTCATCTGCACTATCTTCAAATGGGAATATTTCGGAATTATTTTCTATATATTTTTTCTTTTTACATACGGTTATTTTACTAATGTCTTTATTTTCGGTTGCGGTTTTCCATATATATGAAAAAGTTTGTTCATAAGGTGACCAAGATTCTCCAGAAGAACACATCATGAATGATTCCGATATAATGTTTTTACGTCTATTCCCATAACTTTCCAAGAGTTCTAGACCATCTTCTAGATTCTTTAATTGATTTCTAATCCCTTTTATTTTTTGAGAAACCAATTTATTAGCTTCAGGATATCTCATATGGAACTTCTACAAGATTTAATATTTAAAAATTTTACCAACATTTCTTGTTCAATATATGAGGCAATTGTATGATAAATCATTGAATACATTGATCGAACCTCTAAACAATCTATTTTCAATTTTTCTTCTTCTTCCGTTGCTATTTTCGATACATTATTCATTATAGAATTCAATTCTGAAAGAATTGAATCTTTATTTTTACCATTTAAAAAAGTGGTTGAATTCGAATCTATAACAACCATTCGAATAATTGGAAAATCACTGCATGTTATTGCACATTCTATCAACAAAGAAATATTTACTTTTGATTTTTCTTCCATATCTATTGATAAATAATAAAGCTAATAAATTTATTCAACGTCAAAAATTATCTTAATATTCACATTGTTCTCTTAATAAGCTCAAGAGATCGTAAAGTTTCTGGTTTGATGATCTCTGGGTTATCCATTGCGAACTTGATTATTTTTAGATTTTCCTTCAAAGCCAAATGTTGATTTTTATATATAAATTCTCCTATTTCTTTAGTAATATCTTTTGATCCAGTATCATTCATCTCTTTACGAATTGATTCTATCAAGGAAGTTTCAATTGGATTTATTTCCAATTTCCTTTTTTTGGAATCTTTTGTATGATTACTCAAAGTTGACTCCTCTAATCCTGAAATTTTAATTTCTTTTCTTAACGTTAAAAATTCTTGATATAATTTCCAATATCGTAGAAATTCTCTACAGGTCATACTCTAATCATTATAAAAAATCAAAAATAACTTTACATCAATATTATGTCCATTTCCTCCATATTCATAACAATTTGGATTATAAACTTCAAAGACTAACGAAGCAATCATTTCGTTTCGATATAAATTGGGATTGTATATTTTCTCAACTCCAGTATTATTTATATGTTCATAAAGATCTACTAACATTTCTTTACAACCTTGATATACATGAGATCCTTTAGTTAATCCAGTTTGTCGAAGCAAAACTTGATACTAGGGAAAAATCAAAATCATAAAACAAAATACCTGATTATTATTATTTAGTTCCACTTTGATTATATAGAATTTGTATTTCGATTTATCATAATGAGTATTTACTAAAGAATATTTGGTTCCCACAATACCAACTAAAAGAGGTTGCTCATTTTTCAACATTTTATCACATGCTTGTAAAAATTTAAGTTTTGGAATCAATCTTTCACCATCTTGAATATTTTTTGCTTGAGTAATACCTTCTTCCATTTTAATTTACGTATTTTAAAATAATTTTATTTAACGCTTATAAAAGGTTTTTTCAGAAATAATTTTTTCCGTACATAGTTCAGTTTTCGATTCCCAAATAATTTTCTAAAATGAACAATTCTATGCGAGATCCATTATTACCTAAAATTTACGAATTGGTTTCTAATATAGAAAAGAATCAACGTATAAAACAATTGAAACAAACTTCAATAAAACTAAATCAATCTGTAGAAGAATTAAATATATTAATAGGGATAGAAAAAACATTGATAGAACAACAGAATGAATTTTTTAAAAATACGTTGGAAACGAATTATACTCAAATAGATGATACTATTAAAAAATTAAAACTTGTTGATGAAGAAAAATTAATTGATTCTTTCAAATTGGATATAAAACAGACCTTGAAAGAATATATTAGAAATGAATTGAAAGAAATTGAGAATGAATGGGAAAATCTTTACAAAGAAAAAGAAAAAGAAAATGAAGATTTGTTAAAACAAAAAGAAACATTAGAGAGTAAAATACACGAACTACAACAAGATAAAAACGAATTAACAATTCAATTTCAAAAAATGAAAGGTTCATCTATTTCCGAACTAAACAAAAATATCAGACAACATAAACCGGTTCCCTTTTTTCCAACATCTTCTTCGTATCCTTTTTTCAAATTATAAAGTAATTCTTTTTTTCATACATAAAAATTTCTTTATTCAAAAAAAAAAAAATCAATCTTTCTTTGCTCCTTTTTCTTTTAAGATAGAAGCTGTTTCCATAACAACTTTGACCATAATAGCATGATTATCAGGAGTATTTGGATATTGAAATATTTGAGAAAATCCAGATAATACGATTTCAGATAAACAATTAGAAAGAGAAGGATCTGCTGAATCTATATTGATACTAGTTTTAGAATCTTCATCACCCATCTTTTGCTTCTTCTTAAGCGGAGATGGCTTTTTGAAATCTGCATCTTTTTTCTTTTTAGATTTTGAATCACCATTGTTTTTTATATCTTCGGTATCGTTTTCAAAAGTTTTTTGTTTCTTTTCATCATCATTGTTTTTTTCGGAATTTTTTGCCATAACGTCTCTTCTTTTAAAGATTACATCCTTATTGGGAGGATTATTCTTGAGTTTGGTCAAAACTTTATCAGTAATAAGTTGAGAGAGTGGAATCAACAATTCATCTCCATTCTGATCCATTAATACGCATAACAATGCTTCTTTCGGATTATTTTTATATTTATCGTAATGTCCTTTAATATTTTTTCTATCTTTTTCGGTCATCTTTTCGGTCATCTTAATGTAAACATGCTCCATATATTCATCCAAATTAAAAGTAGAGAATTGTGGAATTGCACCCACTTTTGGAGCATAATAATTTATCATCGACAAGGAGACATTTGATTTAATAATTCCAAACTTAATTTTCTTATTCATAGTTATTCCTTGGAATTGTAAAAGGATCGGTTGAACAACAATAAAAGAAGATGCAAATTCTATAATATCTTCTGTTTGGGAGGAATTTGCAAGCTTTAAGAGATCCTTGCTTTTTAGGTATTTTTCTCTTTCTTTCAAAGTTTTATCAGCATCTTCGGGCCAATCACTCGGAGTAGGAAGTTTCGAAGCCATTAAATTATTTTATACGATTCTATAAAATAATATATTTATATATCGACGCTAATTTAACGTTTTTCGAATTGTAAAATCCAATTATCATAAAAGGAAATACAATTCATTTCGAAAAACCTCTAAACAATAGAATTATTTCGGCAATTAAAATATTTTTACGAAATGAATCCATATATTTCGTAACGTTATAAATCCTGAAATAATTACTGAATATCAAATTCCAAAAGGATTTGTTTGTTATAAATGTAATGAAGCAAATATAACATTATACCTGTATGATGAAATAGACGAAGAAGAATTTGGATGTTTTGAATATGAAGATACAAAAGCTTTGAAAATCCATTTATTCTTCTTTTGATATAAATTATTTGAATTTCGAAAATAATTTAAATGAAATAAAAAGATGTAAATAATTCAGTTTTTAAAGACCTGGTTTATATATATGATGATTTTATAAAAAAAAACTAATCTTTATATATACAAAATAATTTCTTTATTGAAACCATGGACCAACATATTTACAACCTGTTCTAGGATTATGCAGTCCTTGACCTATTCCTAAAACTGTTTATGCATCTAAATTTGCAGAAGATCCACACTTTTTATTACAGTTAGAAAAGTATTTTTTACAACAACGGTAATTTTTCATACTTATTTTGATTATATTTCACTATAAATAGTAAATTTTTTTTCCTGAATTCCATATACTGAACAAGATAATCAGTAATATTAAATAAAACAAACTTCTAATTTTTTATAACTTTGTTCAGTCTAGGAAATTATTTCCAAACTTTTTTATTTTAATTTTTTTTAATTCGAATTATTTACTTAAGTGAAAAAGCTTAAATGCTCTTTTTTCGTTTTTAATTATATTGGATTTCGATATGAAAATTTAAGGTTTTATAATCTCGATAGATTATAAATAATTAATGCAAAACTTTAATTTTTTATAACTTTGATCAGTTTAGTAAATTAAAATTATTTTCAAAACTTTTTAAATATTTATTTTAAAACCATTTGAATTATTTACTTGATTGAAAAAGCTTAAATGCTCTTTTTTCGTTTTTAATTATATTGGATTTCGATATGAAAATTTAAGATTTTATAATCGTGATAGATTATAAATAATTGAATTTTATAATCTCGATAGATTATAAATAATTGAATTTATAGATTATAAATAATTAATGCAAAACTTTAATTATTTATAACTTTGATCAGTTTAGTAAATTAAAATTATTTTCAAAACTTTTTAAATATTTATTTTAAAACCATTTGAATTATTTACTTGATTGAAAAAGCTTAAATGCTCTTTTTTCGTTTTTAATTAT
>Ga0335394_10000545_pt1 | contig 40474 bp, 43 predicted proteins | sample MAT03_FD_205741 | JGI IMG/M metagenome (GOLD analysis project Ga0335394, IMG submission 205741) | Freshwater microbial communities from Lake Fryxell liftoff mats and glacier meltwater in Antarctica - MAT-03 (spades assembly) (version 2) ...
CACGGGCTCGCTGTCGGATTGGTTTACGGCCGCCTACGACGGTGTCGTCTTCGACCGTCGCCTGCGGCGCAACGTCGTCTTTTCCGATCACTCGCTCTCCACCGACGGCGACTTCACGGCGACGCACCTCGTGATGTGCCGCAATGTCCTCATCTACTTCGACCGCGAGCTGCAAGACCGCGCTATCGCCCTGTTCGAGCAATCGCTCGTGACGCGCGGTTTCCTCGCGCTCGGCTCCAAGGAAAACCTGCGCGTCTCCTCGCGCGCGCCCGCCTTCGAGACCTTCGACGGGCGCGAGCGCATTTATCGGAAGCGATGAATGGGCCATGGAAGATAATGAACCGACGATGAAACGCCTCCCACCTGCATCCGGCCGGCCCTCGCCGCCGGCACCGCTCGCGCCCGTCGACGCGATCGTGCTCGGCGCGTCCGCCGGCGGGGTGGAGGCGCTCCTCGCGCTCCTCGCCGCGTTGCCTTCCTCGTTCGTGCTGCCCATCGTCGCCGTCGTGCATATCCCGCGTGACCGGCCGAGCCTGCTCGTCGAGGTGCTCGGGGCGCGCGCGCGCATCGGCGTGCGCGAAGCCGAGGACAAGGAGTTGCTCCTTCCGGGCCTCACGATCGCGCCGCCGGACTATCACGTGCTGCTCGACGTCGACCGCGGTCGCCGCCACCTCGCGGGGGCGCAGGACGTGCGGCTGGCATTGTCCAATGACGGGCTGGTCAGCTACTGCCGCCCCTCCATCGACGTGCTGTTTCAGTCCGCCGCCGAGGTGCTCGGGCCCCGCGTCGCCGGCGTCGTCCTCACCGGCGCGAACGCCGACGGCGCGCTCGGCCTGCGGGCGATCAAGGCGTCGGGCGGGCAGTGCGCAGTGCAGTCGCCCGATGAAGCCCCCGCGCGCACGATGCCCGAGACCGCCATCGCCAGCGCCCAGCCGCAGCTCGTGGCGTCGATCGATCGCATCGCGCAATGGATCGTCGCGCTCGGCGCCCATCGCGCGGGCGGCGCCGAAAGCATAGTACCCAATGACCGATAACGTCACCCTCCTCCTCGTCGACGATCTCGAAGCGAATCTCGTCGCCATGGCGGCGTTGTTGCGCGGCCCCGGGCTGCGCGTGCTGAAGGCCCGTTCCGGCAGCGCGGCGCTCGAGCTCCTCCTCGTGAACGAGGTCGCGCTCGCGCTGGTGGACGTGCAGATGCCCGGCATGGACGGCTTCGAACTCGCGGAGCTGATGCGCGGGAGCCAGCGCACCAAGCACGTGCCGATCGTGTTCGTGACCGCCGGAGCCCACGATCGGAAACGAATGTTTCAGGGCTACGACTCCGGCGCCGTCGATTTTCTCTACAAGCCCATCGAGCCGCATATCCTGACGAACAAGGTCAACGTGTTCGTGGAGTTGTTTCGGCAAAAGCAGGCGCTCGCGCGCGTGTCCACGCTCCAGCGCGCGATCTTCAACAGCGCGAATTTCTCGAGCATCGCCACGGACGCGAAAGGCGTCATCCAGATCTTCAACGTCGGGGCCGGGCGGATGCTGGGTTACACGGCCGCCGAAGTGATAAACAAGATCACGCCGGCCGATATTTCCGATCCGCAGGAAGTGATCGCACGCGCCAAAGCGCTCAGCGTCGAACTCGGCACCCCGATTGCGCCCGGCTTCGAGGCCCTGGTGTTCAAGGCCTCGCGCGGGATCGAGGACATCTACGAGCTGAACTACATTCGCAAGGACGGAAGCCGGTTTCCGGCGGTGGTCTCCGTCACGGCGCTGCGCGACGCGCATGAGGCCATCATCGGCTATCTCTTGATCGGCACCGACAACACCGCGCGCAAGCAGTCCGAAGAAGCCTTGCGCGAGAGCGAAACGCGTTTCCGCGTGATGGCGGACAACATAGCGCCACTGGCGTGGATGGCGAACGTGGACGGTTGGATCTTTTTCTACAACCGACGGTGGTTCGACTACACCGGCACGACGCTCGAAGAGATGCAGGGTTGGGGTTGGGAAAAAGTGCTTCACCCCGATCACCTGCCCCGGATGTTGCCCACCTGGAAGGCGGCGCTCGAACGCGGCCAGCCATGGGAAGACACCTTTCCATTGCGCGGCCACGATGGCGAGTACCGCTGGTTTCTCTCCCGCGCGCTGCCCGTTAGAGATGCGAGCGGAAAAATCGTCCGTTGGTTCGGGACCAACACCGACATCTCCGAAGCGCGCGCGGCCCAGGAAGCGTTGCGCGAGAGCGAAGCCAGGTTCCGGCAAATCGCCGACACCATGCCGCAGATCGCCTGGGCGGCGCATCCGGACGGCTACATCGATTACTACAACGAGCGCTGGTATGAGTTCACCGGGTTTTCGCGCCACGAGTTTGGCCAGCCCAGTTGGGAGCCGGTCCTGCATCCGGACGACGTGCAACGCTGCGTGGACACCTACTTCGCCTGCATCCGCTCGGGGACGCCTTACCGCATCGAGCATCGCTTCAAGGATCGCTCCTCGGGCGGCTATCGCTGGTTCATGGGTCAGGCGCTGCCGGTGCGCGATGGGCGGGGCGAAATCACCCGCTGGTTCGGCACCTACACGGATATCGACGCCCAGAAGCGGGCGGAGGAGAAATTGGAAGCGACCGTGACCGAGCGCACCGCGAAGTTGCAGGAGACCGTTTACGAATTGGAATCTTATTCCTATAGCATCTCTCACGACTTGCGTGCGCCGCTGCGGGGAATCCAGAGCTTCGCGCAAATCCTGGAGGAGGAATGCCGCGACGAGATCGGCGCGCAAGGGCGCGAGTATATCCGTCGAATCGTGACGGCAGCGGACCGGATGGATCGATTGATCCAGGACGTTCTCGTTTATAGCCGGGTGGCACGCACCGATATTGCGCTGGAGAATGTCGATCTGATGGCGCTGTTGAATGGGATTCTCGAAGGCTATCCTCAGTTTCAGTCGCCCAAGGCCGAAATCACCGTGGCGTTTCCGTTGCCGCCCGTGCGAGGAAATGTCGCGGCGCTCACCCAGTGCCTTTCCAATCTCGTGGGGAATGCCGTGAAGTTTGTGTCGCCGGGTGTCGTGCCACACGTGAAAATCTCGGCGGTCACCCGCGACAAACGGGTGCGGCTCTCGATTCAGGACAACGGGATCGGAATCGATCCGAAAATGCACGGGAAGATCTTCGGAATCTTCGATCGATTGTCTCGCGACTACGAAGGCACCGGCATCGGCTTGGCCGTGGTGCGCCGGGCGGCCGAACGAATGGGTGGCGCGATTTTGGTGGAGTCCGAGTTGGGGAAAGGCAGCACCTTTCACCTCGAACTGAACGGAGCGTCGCGGGAGTGAACGTTTCAACGACCGGCCCGGTCCTCTACGCCGAAGACGAAGACAACGACGTCTTCTCTCTTCGGCGAATCTCCTAGGAGGATGTCTTGTGGTTTGCAGTTCGATGAGGTTTCGCCTGAGAACGGGTGCAAGCGTCAAACGTGAACCGGGGCGACGTTTGGAGTCCCGTCGGTGGATTGGATCGCTCGCCAATCTCGCGTGCCAAATTATCGGCCGGAATGTCGGGATTCACGCGATGGCTCCCACCTCTGCGCCCTCTCGCCGTCTGTAAAACCTCCGGGGCTTAAGTCTACTACCGAGCAGGAAGGTGGCGGAGAGGGAGGGATTCGAACCCCCGGGAGCTTTCGCCCCAACGGTTTTCAAGACCGTCGCGATAGACCACTCTGCCACCTCTCCGTTCGTCGCGGGTCCCCAGCGTCGACGACTTCCGGGAGCGCTTCAATCGCGATTTTTTCGGTAGAAAAATGCCAGCCAGGTCCCAAGGGCGGCCAGCAGCACCAGCCACCAAAAAACGCGCAGATCGCGTGCAGCGCGTTCGGCAAATGCCTGCAGACCTGGAAAAATCAAAAACAGCCCGATCAGGATCAGGACGGCTGCGACAAGCGAACGATTCCGATTGAAAGCCACTGGATGCTTCCGGTCGAGCCCGGATCGAACGGCACCACTAACCTCGGGAAGCGTTCAACGTCCAAGCGTTCTACTTCGACTGCGGGGGGAGCAGCGCATTGGAGTTACCGATGGGGAGGATCAAATTCGTTGCCGAGCCGCCGCTGCCGCCACCGCCGATGACGAGGGGCGCGCGACCATCCCATTTTTCGACGATTTGGAGTTGAATCAAACCCGGCGTCTCGCTCAGCGCGAGACCGCGAATACGGATAGCGTCGGCTTCGCCCTGCGCTTTGATTTTGGCCGTTTCAGCTTCGATCTGCGCTTTTTGTTGGGTGAAACGCGATTTCGCGGCTTCCTGTTCCTGAACCATCTTCGCTTCGATCGCCGATTCGAGTTCCTTAGAAAGGGTGATATTCTCGACGACCAGGTCCTCGATGAAAAGGAGGTCGCCGATCTTTTCTTTTGCCGCAAGCAACGTCTTGTTTTTGACGTCTTCGCGTTTGCGGACGATCTGCTCTGCGCTTTGCAGGGCGGTCACTTCTTTAAGCGCTTCCTGGACACGAGGTGCGATCAGGCTTTCGAAAGGATCTCCCGCGTAGTCTTTGTAGACCTTCACGATCATGGTCTCAGGAATGCGATAGAGAACTCGCAGCGTCACATTCACTTGTTGCAAATCTGATGAATAACATTCCGACTCCAAGATCTGTGTTTGCTGACGAACCGTGATTCTCACCAAGTGCGACGCGAAGGGTATTTTTGTACCAAATCCTTCGGGCCTAGCCTGTTCTTCGACTTTCCCGAGGGTCACGAGCACCCCGCGTTCCCCGGGTTGGACCACATAGGCGCACTGCGCGAGTGCCAAAACGGCGACGACGATGATAATTCCGAATCCGACGAGTTTTCCGGGGTTCATAGTCACGCACACAATAAGCGTGACTTTGCTGCAGCAAGCTTTGACCGCTCGGAAGCATGAGCGAATTTTCCACTGGCTAAGGGGTCGGTTCACACGAGTCGAAACTGGTCGCCGCGTCGGAACAGGCCGATCTTTACCCCGAACGCAGGATGCTCCGTGAGTTGTCGCCATCAACACCGTTTCCCCATGAGTGAACCAAAATGGACAGGTTATGCTCAGTTGCGGGGCAGAAATGTAAATTGCATTTAAGTTGCTTCTGTGGGTTTAAAGCAGTTAATTTGCCTAGATGGACCAAGAGAACTCCGCTCACGAAACAGTCGGCGAATTGCAGGGCCTTTATGGACCCTTTACGTTTCCCGAAAAGCTCCTGCAAAAGGTCTGGCTGAGGGGCGAGTTCGACCATGAGCGAGCCCTCACGGCGGACGGGCGAAAAGTGCGGATTGTCTATGCGGGGCGTTGGAACCGGTTGGGTGGGCCCGATTTCAAAGGAGCGCGTCTTACGCTCGACGGTGTGCCGGTGACCGGCGATATCGAACTTCATCTGCGAATTTCGGACTGGCGGACGCACGGTCACGCCCAGGATCCTGCCTACGACCAGGTGGTTTTGCACGTGGTCCTGTTTGCAGGCGACAGTCCTGTCACGGTAGGCTCGGGCGGGCGGGTCATCCCCCTTTTGGTCCTGCTGCCGTTGTTGCACTACGCCCTGGAGGATTACGCGGCGGATGCGGCGGTGGAAAAACTCGCGGATCGGTCCCCCTCGCGGGCGCTCGACGATTTGGCCGCGTTGCCGCGAGAGGAGCGCCTTTCGCTTCTACAGGGACACGCTGCCGAAAGGTGGCGCCAGAAGCTCCATTTTGCCGGTCTTCGGGTAGCTCGACTCGGGTGGTCGGAGGCCTGCCACCAGACCGCGTTGGAGATTTTTGGATACCGCTTCAATCGGACTCCGATGCTGCGGATTTCCGGTGCATTTCCCCTCTCGGTCTGGAGTCGGGACGCCTCGCCGGTCGAGGAGGCCTATGCGAGAGAAGCCGGTCGCTGGAGCGTTCAGGGTGTGCGGCCGGCGAACCGACCGCTTGTCCGGCTCCGGCAGTACGCGGGGTGGGCGAGGGCGATGCCGACGTGGCCGACGACCTGGTCCGAGTGGATGCCGCCCGAGGTCTCCCCGATCCCTCGGACCGGGACCGATTTTTCGTTGGAAAGCCGAGCGTTTCGGGATGACCTTGGACAGACCGCGGTGCGGCGAATTTTGGCAACGACGCTTTGCGGGGATGTCCTTTCGGGCCCACGTTTCGATACGTTGGTTTGCAACGCGCTTTTGCCGTTTCGAGCGACTTTTGGCGCGGTAGAGAGCGCGCAGTCGTTGTGGTATCATTGGCTTCCCGGCGATATGCCCCCGCAGCTCGTAAAAGTGTTGCAGCAGCTTGACCTTATTTCACATCGCCAACCTCTTTGTCACGGTCTCGCCCAGGGTCTGCTCGGATGGTGGATTCGGCACGAGAAAACGTGCGCGCTCGAAAGCGTCCGATCCTGAGTCCTTCGGGGGCGGAGGGCTTGACAAGCGTTTGCGCGGCAAGCTTACTGACCCGTTATTAGTTACGGTCACTTTCAGTGAGGTGGGCCTTTGGCCCGCTTTTTTTTTCCCTTTTAACAACAAGCCCTATGAGCAGCGAAATTCTATCGGTCCTCGAGTATATGGAGAAAGAGAAGGGGATTGGTCGCGCGGATATGATCGCGGCGATTGTGAATGCCATCAAGGCCGCGGCCTTGAAGGGGGTTAATTCTGGGCAGGAATTGAAGATCGAGATCAATCCGAAGAACGGCCAGCTCAAGGCCTGGTCGGTATTGAAAATCGTCGACTCCGTGAGCAATCCGCGGACGGAAATTCATATCGAGAAAGCGCAGGCCGTTCGTCCGGGTGCTCTGATCGGCGAAACGATCGAGAAGGAAATCGACCCCGCAACCTTGGGCCGGATTGCAGCGCAGACGGCCCGTCAAGCTGTGATGCAGCGGTTACGTCAGTTCGAGAAGGAGCGCATTTACGACGATTTCAAGGACATGGTCGGCAATATCGTCACCGGCACCGTCCGACGCAAAGAGCGGAACGATATTTTCATCGATCTAGGCAAGGCCGAGGCAGTCCTACCGGGCAAGGAGCAAGTCCCCGGCGAAGAGTACCAGCCGGGTGACCGGATTCGTTGCCTTCTTATGGACATCGAGAACAGCCCGCGCGGTCCCGAGTTGGTGCTGAGCCGTGCCACCCCCCGTTTCGTGCGTCGCCTCTTCGAAGTCGAGGTCACTGAAATCGCCGACGGTACTGTGAAGATCGAGGCGTTTGCGCGCGAGCCCGGTTATCGTACAAAAATGGCGGTCACCTCCAAGGATCCGAAAGTCGATCCGGTGGGTGCCTGCGTGGGGGCCCGCGGCGCTCGGGTGAAGACGATCGTTCGGGAGCTCAACGGCGAGAAGATCGATATCATCAATTACTTCGCCGATCCTAAGCAGATGGTGATCGAAGCATTACGTCCAGCCGTCCCCCGCGAACTGCAATTCGACGAAAAAAATCGTCGTATCCTTGTCCGCGTGGTGGCCGACGATCTCGCGGTCGCGATCGGCAAGGGCGGAAAGAACGTCCGTCTGACCTCCCGTCTCCTGGGTTGGCGCCTCGAAGTCGAGGAATTCAAGATACAGGTGGCGGATCCGCGCGCCCTGGGTATCAATACGTTGGTTTCCGCTTTTGGATTCGATCCCGCGCTCGCGGGCCGACTCTTTGCCATCGGTGTCAGTTCGCCCGCCGCCTTCGAAGGCATGTCGGTCGACGACCTGGTGAGCGCGAACTTCACTGCCGAGGAAGCGGGCGCAATTTTGGCTCGGGTTAATGGGCAGACCGCTTGATCCTGTCCCTTCGATTAATTTCCTGTCCGTCACCTTCGCACCTGCCACCCCGCATTACTCCCGCGCCCAGAACTGAACGATGAGCATCCGTATTCACGAATTAGCCAAGCGATATAACATGGAAGGCAAGGAGATGTTGGCCTTGCTGAGAGAGCGTGGCTACGTGTCCGCGGATACACGGTCGGTTTCGAGCACCGTCAGCAAGATTTACGAGGAGGAGGTCGAGAAGGAGTTTTCCGCCAAGATGCCCAAAGCGGACGCCCCCGCCGCCGTCGCGACCGTCGACGAGCTGCCTCCGGCGGCCAGCGCCGAGCCCTCGAAATCGCCTGTGGGCGTTTTTGTGAAGTCGAAGGACGACGTCGTTCGTGCGCGCGAAGAGGCGAAAACCGCCGCGATCGTCGCGGCGCGTCCTCCTTCACCCGTGCCCGTGGTGGCTGCCGTGGCCCCTGCCTCCTTGGCACCGCCGCCGGTTCGTCCCATGGTGTCCGCTCCACCCGCTTTGCCCGTTCGCCCGCCAACGCTCCCACCCCCGGTTTCCCGGCCCTCTCCGCTCACGCCGCCTCCCACCGCGATGCCGCGGCCGGCCATGGCGTCGACGAGCTTTGCGCCGCCGCCCGTGCTCCCGCCTCGCGTGTCTGCACCGGCTTCGTCGCCTGCAGCGTTCACGACTTCCGCGCCGGTGCCACCGCCGCCGGTCGTAAGAGCCCCGGCTCCTCCCACTCCGGCGCCGCCCGTTTCCCAGGTTTCGGCTCCTCCAACGACGCCAACGCTGCCGACCCGTCCGACTGCGCCTCCCGCGGTGCCTTCGTTCGGCGCGCGCGCATCGGCGCCCCTGCCTCCCGGCGGAATGGCCACGTCGGCCGCGGCTTCCACGGCCGTTCCGGTCGCGACGTTCTCTCAGCAGGGCGATGTCAAGGTCATCCACATGAAGCCGCCGATCGTCGTGCGCGATTTCGCGACGGCTCTCGGACTCAAGCCCTTCAAACTCATCTCCGAACTGATGGAGATGGGGATTTTCGCGTCGATGACTCAGAGCCTCGACGAAGGTGTCGCGGTCAAGGTTGCCGACCGGCACGGCTACCTCCTGGAAATCAAGCACCGTGGCGACGCAGCCACCCAGCAGGCCGCCAAGGAAAAGGAGAAGGCGAAGCAGGTTAAGCCGACCGTCGACGAGAGCGCCAATCTCGTCACTCGTCCGCCGGTGGTCTGTATCCTCGGCCACGTCGACCACGGTAAAACGTCGCTCCTCGATGCGATCCGCAAGGCGAACGTCGCCGCGGGCGAAGCCGGTGGCATCACCCAGCACATCGGCGCCTACCAGATCGAGCACTCGGGTCGAAAGATCACTTTTCTGGACACGCCCGGTCACGCCGCCTTCTCCAAAATGCGCGCGCGCGGCGCCAACGTCACGGACATCGCGATTCTGGTTGTCGCCTCCGACGACGGGTTCATGTTGCAGACCGACGAAGCGCTGAAACACGCGCAGAACGCGAAGGTCGCTCTGATGGTCGCGGTCAACAAGATGGACGTCAAAGGCGCGAATCTCGAGCGCGTGAAAACGCAGATGCAGGACCGCGGAATCGCTCCCGAGGACTGGGGCGGCGAGACGATCACCGTGCCGGTATCGGCGATCAAGGGCACGGGCCTCACCGAACTCCTCGACTACATTCTGCTGCAGGCCGACGTGATGGAGCTGAAGGCCAATCCAAAAGCGGAAGCCGCCGGCATTATCATCGAGTCGCAGATCGACGTGGGTCGCGGTCCTTTGGCCACGGTCATTGTCCAACGGGGCACGCTCAAGGTCGGCGACGCTCTCGTTTGCGGTCCCCACTGGGCCAAGATCCGCGCAATGTTCGACGATCGGGGGCAGACGATCAAGGAGGCACCTCCGTCGTCTCCCGTGCGGATCATCGGATGGTCCGGCACGCCCGAAAGCGGTGCGGTTTTCCGTGCGGTCAAGAACCCACGCGAAGCCGAAAAATTAGCCGAGGCAGTCGAACACGAGGCGCGCAAGGAAACGGGGACTCAGGATGCGGCCCCGAAGAACGTTTCGGTCGAGCAGCTTTTTGCCGATATCGCCGCAACGCAGGCCAAGACGCTCAAGGTCATTATCAAGACCGACGTGTTCGGCTCCTCCGAAGCGGTGCGCAGTGTGCTCGAGGGCATCAAGAGCAACAAGGTTTCGCTCGAAATCGTTTCGACCGAGGTCGGTCTCGTGACCAAGAACGAGGTGTTGATGGCCGGCGCGGCCGGTGCGGTCGTCATCGGTTTCAATACGAAACTCGAGAACGGAGTGACTCCGCTCGCAAAGCATCACAAGGTGCGCGTCGAGACCTACGGGATCATCTACGAATTGGGCGACAAGGTTCGCGAGATGATGGCCGACCTCCTGGATCCCGACCTCAAGGAGGTCCGCACCGGCGCTGCCGAAGTCCGCGCGACCTTCCCGCTCGCGAAGGGCTTCGTGGCCGGTTGTCTGGTCACCGAAGGCAAGATCAACCGCAATTCCCGTGCCCGCGTTCGTCGCAAGAAGGATGCGGTCTACGAGGGCAAAATCGAAATGCTCAAGCGCTTCAAGGACGACGCGAACGAAGTTCGCGCCGGTCTCGAGTGCGGTATCAAGTTGGACGATTTCAACGGCTACGAAATCGGCGACGTGATCGAAGTCTTCGAAGTGCAAAAAGTGCGGGCCTCGCTTTAATTTTCGCCGACGATTTCGAAGCAGCCGACCCTTCGTACGTCGTCCTCCGACCGAGGGCGGCGTGGCGGGTGTGCCGGTCCGCAGTCGGGTCGCACCTCGAGTCACCCTCAACGCATTTTCCCGTGTCCAATCGCACGATTCGCATCAACGAGCTCGTTCAGCGTGAAATGAGCGACTTCCTCCGTAAGAAGTACCAGTCGGAGGCCGTGACGATCACGATCACCGCGGTGGAGATCGAAGCCGACCTGCGCACGGGACGAATTTTTGTCGGCGTGATCGGGAACGAGGAGCACGCGGCCGATCGGTTGCGCTGGTTGAAGCAGCATTCCGAGGAGATCCGGCGCGAAATGGGCCGCCGCGTGGTTCTCAAATGGAATCCACGCTGGGAATACATTCTGGACGATTCCGGCGAGCGGGGAGCGCGTATTTTACGAGCGATCAATGCGATCGAAGCGCGCGAGGGCAGGTCCTTGTCGGAGGACCCCGATCATCCGAACCCACCTCCTCCGGGGAAAGAGGCCTGAGTCATGGCTGTCGAGATCCCGACGGACCCATTTTTCCCCGCGCTTTCGGCACGGTTTGCCGACCTGCTGCCGCGATTGAGCGGCAAAACGATCGCGGTTGTCGGTCACGCCCGTCCCGACGGCGATTGCATCGGCTCCCAGGTGGCGCTCGCGCGCGTGCTCCGGAATCTCGGCCATGCGACCGTCTGCGCGAATCCCGACCCGGTTCCTCGACTCCTACGGTTTATCGCCGTGGACATTCCGTTTCTCAAGCCCGACGAGCTTCACCGCGACGCTGTGGCCATTTTCGTGGACTGCGCGGATCGCGCGCGGGCGGGAGACAAAATGAAGGCGCGGTTTGCGCGCCCGATGGCGAATATCGACCACCATCTTTCCAACGAAGGCTATGCCGAGTTCAATTTCGTCGATACGTCGTCGTCGGCGACCTGCGAGATCCTCGCCGGCCTTTTTCTGGATAACCGCCTGCCGATCGACGACGTCTCCGCACAGGCGCTCTTCACCGGAATCGTCACCGACACGGGTCAGTTCCGCTTCGGTTCGACCTCCCGAAGGACGTTTTCGATCGCCGCAGAACTCGTTGCGCGCGGGGCGCACCCGTCGACCGTGGGGTTGGAATTGTACGAGCGCGAAACGGCTGGAAAGTTGAAACTCCTGCAGCGGTTTCTCTCTTCGCTGCAGATGGAGTGCGGAGGACGCGTTTGCGTGGGCCTTCTTCCGCGCGGCGTGTTCGAGCAGACGGGCACAAGCGCCGAGGATACCGAAGGTCTGGTCGATTACGCGCGCAGCATCGACGGCGTCGAAGTGGGCGTGCTCATCGAAGAGCGCGAGGGAGGCATCAAGGCGAGTCTGCGCGGGAAGGATCCTGCTTACCGTCTCGATCGGATCGCGGCGCAATTCAACGGCGGCGGACACGCCTGCGCGGCGGGCCTCACTCTCGATAGGACGACCGCCGACGAGTTTCGCACCCGACTCGTGGCGGTGCTGGCAGAACGAATCGCGGCGGCGAATCTGGTCAAAGCCGGACATTGATCGTGCTCGGTCCTATCAAAGATCTAGACGGGGTGTTGCTGATCGACAAACCGACCGACCACACGTCGCACGACGTGGTTGCGCGAGTCCGCCGCAAGCTCGGCATGAAGCGTATCGGCCATGCAGGTACATTGGATCCGATGGCGACGGGTCTGCTCATTATCCTCGTGGGCAAGGCGACGAGTGCGTCCCAGTACCTGATCAGCCTGGACAAGGAATACACGGGTACGATCAAGCTCGGTCAGGTGACGAATACCCAGGATGCGGAGGGAGAGGTCCTCGAGACGCGGCCCGTCCCGGTCTTCTCCGAAGCGGAGATTCAGGCGGCGATCAAACCGTTTCTGGGCGATCAGTACCAGATTCCCCCGATGTTTTCCGCGATCAAGATCGACGGCGTGCCCCTCTACAAGTCCGCGCGGAAGGGGGAGGACATCGAACGCGAGCCTCGCTTCGTTCGCGTGATGAGCTGGGAGATCACCCGTTACGCTCCCGACGAGCTCGATTTTATCCTACGCAGCAGCAAGGGCACCTACGTGCGCACCCTCGCCAACGACCTTGGGGCGAAATTGGGCTGCGGCGCCCATTTGTCCGCTTTACGCCGGACCGCCACGCACAATTTCGGAATTGCGCAGGCGCTGACCATCCACGAGTTCGAGGCGATGGCGCGCGCGGACATCGAAAGCCGCCTCATTCCGGTGCGGACCGCGGTTCCTCCCGGTTTCGCTTTGTGAACGCGGCTCGAACGTTTGCGGGCGTACACGAGGCGAGGGCGTTTCTGGCGAAACCCCTGCACCTCGCGATTGGGATGTTCGATGGGGTTCATCTGGGCCATCAGGCGGTGATCGGTGCCGCCGTGCGCTCGGCGGAGGGCGCGGGCGGAGTTTCCGCCGTGTTGACGTTTTGGCCCCATCCGAGCCGGCTCTTTCGTCCGGGCGAGCCCGTTAAGCAGCTGCAATCGCCGGAGATTCGCGCGCGCCAGTTGCTCGGGCTCGGGGTCGCCGCGGTCATTACCCAGCCGTTCGATCGCGCGTTCGCCGCACTCGAGGCGGAGGCTTTCCTGCCCTTTTTGAAAGAGACGCTGCCCAGTCTCGCCGCCATTTACGTGGGCGAGAACTGGCGCTTCGGCCGGGGGCGCCGCGGGGACGTCGCCGTGCTCGTCTCCGAGGGCAGGCGGATGGGAATCGCGGTTTTCGGCGCCCCCCGGGTGAATCGCAACGGCGAGCCGATCAGCAGCACGCGGATTCGATCGCTCGTGGAGACGGGTGGGATCGCGCAGGCGAATTCGCTTTTAGGATACATCTACTTCGCCGAGGGGACGGTGGCGCCCGGCAAGCGTCTCGGGCGCACCCTCGGGTTTCCCACGCTGAATGTCCCGTGGAACCCCGAGTTGGTTCCGCGACTAGGCGTCTACGTCGTGCGGATAAAACGCATGGACGACGATGCAGGGCGCTGGCTCCCGGCCGTCGCCAACTACGGGTTGCGCCCCACGATCGAGAACGACACGCAACCGCGACTCGAGGTTCACGTTCTCGGTTCCTGCGACCTGGTCGAAGCAGACCCGGTGCGTGTCGAATGGCTCTCGTTTCTGCGGCCAGAGCGAAAATTCGCCGGCCTCGACGCCTTGGTCGCACAGATCGGCGTCGATCGAGCGCGGGCAGAAGCCTATTTTTCCGAGCAACCGGCCTGAGATTTTTTCTTGCACCCACCCCCGGGTTTCCTGCTTACTCGCCGACCGTAAATTTGTGGACCTTTAGCTCAGTTGGTTAGAGCGTTTCCTTGACATGGAAGAGGTCACTGGTTCGAGTCCAGTAAGGTCCACCATCGGCGTAAGTAGCTGATGATAAGGGGTCAAAATATAATTAAGGGTCGTAAAATAGCCCGACTGGCAACGAAACTGGCAACGCGTCTCGCGTTTTTTTCATACGTTCTAGATTGTGCCGAGAAGAGTGGGCACGCTTATGGGTACGTGCGCGTTGTTTTCATAATTTTGGCGATTGCCGGTTTCTTCGGCTGCTTGTTTTGGATCCACCAAAACCCGGAGGAGGTTGAGCATTACGTGGAGACTGTCACTGCAGTGGGTTCTCTGATCCTCGCGTACAAGTCCGAGCCTAAAAGACTTTCCAATCTCTTCCCTCAGTTCGTGCATAGACACGATCTGTTTGTAGCGGTTGATCCTTCTAATAATTACCGGCCATCGGGGAGGCGTGATTTCTTGACTATTCACAATGATGGCGATGCTCCGATTATCGCATTCGCGATTAAGTTTTTGCCGAGGCCAGGGCAGCCCGCCCTTTTCCTTCATGACTGTAAGGAGCTGGGATTGCTCGAATTTCCGAGGATTTTCCCGGGGAAAGACTTTGAGTCGGAAGTAACGATTTCTCACGATTCTGGCACTGAGTTCGACTTCGAGTGGAATTGGATTGAACGTGGCGAGAAGCGACATGGCCGGGGTTCCGCCCATTGTTAGCACAAGAAAGCCCCCGCCGTTTCGGGCGAGGGCGCGGTGTCGGGTTGAACCGGCCTTGGTCTATTCGAGATCGCGAGCCGGGGCGAACGCAGCGCACCAACGCCAGCGTCGAAACCGTCAACCGCGCAACCGAGGTCCGCCTTCTGGCCGAGCGGCAGATGGGCGCGTTTTTGAAGGACATGCCGAAGGCGACGGGCGGTTGGCCGAAGAAGTCTTGCGGTAACGAATCGGAACCGCAAGACAGGCCCACTTTCCGCGAAATCGGCACTACAAAAATGCCCACGTTTCCGCGTTTTTGACCCTTTTGACGAACGCACGTCGATTGCGTGTTTCACGTTTAGACGTGGATGAATATTCCACGTCTCGAATTGGCCGCACGCTGGCGACAGGCTTTTCAAAGGTGGGGAATTTCTCCACCGGCGCTGGTGCGACGATTCTTTCGTCTCTGCGCGTTCACTTTCTGAACGCAGGACGAGAGACACATTTTGTTGCGCAGGCACGAGCGACACAATTTGTGGCGCTGATGGGCGTTGCAGATCGCAACGCTCGGGCTGTACAAAAAGTACACGTCGGGGGTTGGCAAAACCAACGCTCGGGGGCGTTACGGATTGTTACGGGCGGCGACGGGCTGGAAAAACGCTAAAGCCGTAGCACTGGAAAATTTCGCTTAATCTCTGGAATTTACTGAAGGGGGAATCTTGGGCAGGCGCTCTTGCCGCACCCACAGGCCAAAGTCTTGCGCGACAGCTACTTCAATTTGTGGTCCCATAACCCCAAACTTCTGCGCGGCTGCAGCCAGCGCGTCTTGGTACTTTTTCATAAGTACGTCTTTGTCCTTACCTAATCCAAAGCGCAGGTCGTATTTCGCTTCGTGAAGAGTGACGATGATTTCAGGCCTCACCGAAAATCAAATTCTTTAGAGATTTGATTTCTGGCTTGGTAAAGCCGTGATGCCACTCGCGAAAAGATTGTTTCAGTTCTTCCACGTAGGCCTCGATCTGATCGCGCGTGACATTGAATTTTTGCAATTCTTCCACGGCAAATCCTCGAGCCGAAAAACTCAATGCGCTTCCCAGCGACACCAAAGCGCCCAGACAAATTGCGTGAAACTTAAAATCAAGTTCATTAGGGGTGCCAATGATGAATCGTTTCATCTCGACCTTCCGAAACATTTTAACCGCTAAGTCCCACTGGAATAGGGTCTTTGCGAATATAGCACACTGCTCTTCTCGCTGAACCTCTTCGATCAGATCTTGGACTGACTGCCAATCGTTAGGGGAGATAAAGTTGGGGAAGTCTGTTTGCTGGGTTACCATAAATAGCCATCGCTCCTCTTTCCTGTGGATCAATCGACCAACATTGGAGAAAAGTTATTTTGATCTACTGTTCCCGCAACACCCGCAAGCATTTACGCCATTCGTGTTGTGGATCGCACTCCATTGCTCGCCCATAAATTGAGCATAAATCTCTACGTGAAGCACTTGGGCACAAAAAGCCCGCCCCAGACGCCTCCGGAGCGGGCAACAACCCAACCCAAAATCCGCCGATGAAATGGCGACGGAAAGTAATTAGACTTCGATTGCGTCGGTAACGCCGATCGAGTCGGTAACGATGATGGGCACGTCTTCGTAGTGCGTCGGCAACGGCGAAAGCGCGGGTTGGTCGGGACGGACCGTGCCGGACCCGTAAGCACGAGGGTGCGGCTTGCCTGCAACTGTTTGCGCGAGCGGCGGGACATGAAGATGGCATCGGGAACGAAGCCAACGGGGAACGTTTCGAACATGTCGGCGAGCAGTCGGTCGTTCAGTCTGCGGGCCTCTTCCGTAGTCAGGTTACAAATACGGCGCACGCAATTCTCGTGCCCGAACTGTAGTCCGATCCAAGCGGTGAGGCTGGATGTAAAGGCGTCGATCTGCCGGCCGGCGACGTTCGTGATGGTTTCTTGCCTCCATGGGCGCAGAGTGAACCCGCGATTGTTTCCGCCGATGAGAGTCACGTCTTCTTCACCGAGTTTGACGGCGTACACGCAAGATCCTGTTTGCGGAGTGGTGCCGCCTGCGTCGCTTGTGATCGCGTCGCCGTTTGTAGTCACGGTACCGAACGCCGTTGCAGCCTTCAAGCCTGGAAAGCCCTTCTCGTCGCTCGTAACGCCGTACCAGACCTGAGTGCCGATTGCGCGCATTGACGCCATGGTAACGCCAGAGGCTTCGAGTTCTTTGACGTGGTCCGCGCCTTGCTCGTCGGCATCGGCGACGGCGGCGTCAACCGCGATCTGACCACCGAAAATGAACGCCTCGATGACCTTCTGCTCAAAGGTGGATTTCGAAGGCGTCTGGCCTTCGTTGGCGTTGCGGAAGCCGACCGTTGGGAGGCCGGTGCGAATGCCCGTCTTGTAAGACGTGCCTTTGATCGTGCGAAACGGAAATAACTCCGCCTCGGGAGAGTGGCGGATGTTCGCCTCAATGAGTTTTAACGCGGGGTCGTTCCCGTTGAGTTTCGCGATGTCGAGTAAGTTGAGTCGGACCATGGTAGTACGTGTTTGTTGGTGATTCTGGTAAGAGTTGTTTCAGCTCGCGGCCGGCTTGTTTCGGAGCGCGAGCGTCGAGAGTGATTCGAATATCTCTATCATCAGATCGATTGCGCCGGCCTCGTCTGGGTCGGTTCGCTTCAGTTCCTCGTAGGCCTGGATATGGTCCTCGACGTCGCCCTTGAGCAGTTCGTGGATTCGCGGTGCTACTTTGTGGCAAGCCGTCACGCAGAGAAACTTCGCGCCGCCGATGGCCTTGGGTGTGTGCGCTTTGTTCTTCGTGTGGTGACTCGATGCTTGCGGCGTGGAGGTCGCTTGCTTTCGGCTAAATCGGTCTCGACCTTCGCTAAGACGGCGCGGCTTCTCTTCATGCGTTCCGGGTGCGCCTTGAGCGTGGCCCTATGGGTGGCGAGGTTTTCGTCTACATTCATCGCCCACGACAACGGACTCCCCATCGAGACGTTGGGCGGGAGGTCGAAAACTTGGGTCATTATCAAATCCTCGAGTCCGGCAATCCGGGCCTCGATCGATGCGGGCCACGTCTCCATGTCGTCGAGGGCGCGGCGCATCCGCTCCACCTCCTTGGTGAGGTATTGGATCTTGCGTACCTTCTGCGCTGCCGCCTGTTCGCGTGCACGGGCCTCGATAAGCTTCGACTCGTATTCCGAAACTTCACCGGCGGCGGCGGTTCCCTCGGCCATGAGGGCCGGGGCAGGGACTTCGAATTCAAGCGGCGTCTGTGCCCGTGAAATGCGGAAATGAAGGGCAACCGTGGCGTTGGTGGCCATGCCGGCACGGCGGCGGAGTTCGGCGAAGAGCAGAGAATTGAAAGCGGGACCCCCCATGCCCAACTCGATCGCCAAGCGTCCGCAGGCAAACCGGAAGTCGTCCGCCTCATCGGGAGTCCTGCACCCCTGCGCGGCGATGAATTTGCCGAGGTGCTCCTCGAATGGGTCTCGTGTCCGACGGACGGCGTTGGACTGAGTGGAAGGTGGCATCGTATACTACCGGGGGAAACGCACCAAAAGTTAACCTGTACGCATATCCGAGGGAGGATTACGTAGGGAGAGTCTCGCCATAAAGATTAACCTAGACGTGTGCGGCTCCGAGCATCCGAGCAAGCGGGCAAGGTCAAGCTGTGTCCTGGTCACAGGCATCGCACCGAGTACCCAAGCCATTGCCAGGACGCGGCGGCCGGCACACTCGGGACGTCGCGACTCCGTGGCGAGGTCGATGACGCGAGCGGTTGCCTCTCGTGCGGCGAGCAATACCGCGGTGGGGTCCACGTCGAACGCGTCGTAAGTCGACGATGTGACCGGTACCCTGCGACCGTTTTCGAATGCGTGGTCCATATATCAGACCTTCCCCCGGTGAGGTTCGAGGATGCGACAGCGTACCGCGTCAATCTCTGCCGCTACTTCGTCGACCGGCTTGCCGGCGAGGCGTGCGGCAAGTTCGTGCGAGAGTTCGCGGCGGATCGCCTGCGCAATCTGTCTTCCGCGGAATTGTTTCCCCTCGGTCTCGCGCTCCGTCAATTCGGCGAAGGTTCCCTTCACGCGGGCCACGATGTGCACGCCAAGACGTAGCGGTGGCTCCGGTGTTCGGCTCGATGCATCGTAGGATACCGTATGGTTTATTTGCTGCACGTTCTCTTCGAGGAAGGACACGAGATCGCCGGCTCTCACGCGGCCATTCCTAAAGGCCATCGAACCGAGAGAGCGTGCGGCGAGAAGGAACCGTTCGTTCAGCCTGAGAACGGCCGCGGCTTGGGGATGGAATCAAAGGTAATGTGCCTTTTCATGTGTTGGTCGGTTGATGTGTGGGTTTTTCGAAAAACGCTTCTCATAGCCGCGTATTGCACTTTTTTGACCCCTGCCTAGCGATAGGGCCGGGAAAAGAATCCTTACCGGCGGCGGGTATCTGTTCCGATTTACGGATACCGTCCTTGCCCCATTGCGTGCCCGCTGGCGCGCCGAAGCACGTTGCTGCGGTGTTGGCCCTCATGGTGTGTTGCGTGGTCATTGGCTGCGACGTAGGACCGTCTCCGATACGGCGAGGAGTACGCCGTGCCGGCGGATCCACGGGCCGGATGCGTCATCGACGAACAGGTCGAGCCGGGTTGCACGTTCGGTAGATTGGGCTTCGCGGTAGCGTTGGCCGTCGACGAACGGCGGTTCGAGTGGGATCAGTAGTGGTCTTGCCTCGGTGTCGGCGTTCGCTGTGTTCGCGGGTGCGGTCGGCGCGGTGGGTGCCGCCGATGAAATAGCGGCCGGTTTAGCCTCAACGATGCCCACCTTTGGGGGAATCGGCGCAAACCGCGGGTCAGGCTCGTTCGTCTCCCGCCAATCCCGCCAATGGTTATAACTCTCTGAAAAACGTATATGTTTTCCTAAGGGTTCTAGACATTGACGGGATTGGCGGTTTGACGGGAGTGTGTCCGATGTTTGCATCAAGCGGCCTTTTGTTGGTCTGCGATGAAATAGACCGAAACCTGTTTTTCTGCGGTCTCTGAGTAACGCTTGGTGCGAGTAACAGTGAAGCCGTCGACCTCGATGGAATCGTTTCCACCGAACGCGACGGCCATGATCTTGCCAATCGCCCGAGCAACGTTCGGTTCGTCGGCATCGGGTTTGACGTTCGGCGGCAAGATCTCGCCTTCAACAGCGAACTCCGCCAACTGCGACGGGTAGAACTCGCCCATGCGGTGGGTATCTAGGAGTGCGATACAGCGAACGAAGCCAGTTGCGGCGCGGATCGCTTCCGCGAGAGCGGGCGTCTTCGTGGCCATCGAGCAGCGGTGCCGCCCTCAGGAGGTTTTGGACGATCCAGTCCAGCGATTGCGCCCACTCGCGGAAGTCGTGTCTGTGCTCTCGGGGCCGAGGCTGTCCTCGTGTGACCCACTCGGCAACGATGGCGAAGACGCACCCGAGGAAACGAGGCTGGTTCGCGACGATGTGCTGATGGATGTCGCCTTCAGGGAATTGGGCGAACGTGTATCCGGCCGGTTTCTTCCTGATGCGAATGATTGATCCCCGGTTCGCCAAGTCCCGTGTCGTCTCAACGCCGTTCGAGGTGAGCATGAAGATGAATCCCTTCGAATCGACCTGAACCTCTCCCCGGTGCGGTACGCGCGCCGGCATGGAACCGGGTGCAGTCAAGACAGCCTCCAAGTAGGCGGAATCAAATCGACCGCGAAGGTTGTCGAATAGAATGAACGGCCGGCCATCGACAAGCTTTGGCCCGATGGATTCATCGAGCCCGCCAACGCCTCCAGTTTTTCGAACTACGGTGTTGGGCGTTTCGCGGTAAACCGCAGCGACGCACTTTTGCCGGTACGTCTTGCCTGACTGCGACGAGTCGGCTTCACCCAAGTCAATAGGCAGATGTCCCGTCAGCCGCCCGCCGAATCGTAGCGCTGGCGAAATGAACGAGGCGAGCGCGCGGCTTCGGTCGCCTTCGGATGGAAAATCGAAATCTTGAACGAGCTGCACAATCGTCTCGACGGCCTCGTCGAGTGGAACGCGAGGCGGATTTTCTCCGCCTGCAATGAAGATCCCTCCGCAGGTCGGATGCCAGCCCGGGCCAAGGACGCGCATTGCCCGGCCGTCGTTCACGAGCACGGGACAACCTGCCAGCCGGTTGACGGTGGGAGGCAACTCGCGGGCCGGGAGCGAAACGAGGAGTGCTTTGGCAACCTCGTCCGGGCAGAGCGTCGGTTTCAGTACGCGGGTGCCGTCCGGCATCGATCTGTGCACATATATATTCGCGTAGGCCTCCAGCCGACTGCGGAATTGCGATGAGTCGATGGGCTCCAGTCGATGTGCGCCGTCAGAATCCTTTCCGATCTCAACGATGCGTCCTCCGCGGTAAAACAGTGTCTTCGTTTCTGCAATCCGGCCAAAGATAGCCGTTGCCGACTCGTTGATCGATAGATCGGCGCTCGGCAGGATCAGCGTGGATTCATCGTCCAGCTTCGCGGAAGGCTGCGCCGGCTGACGCTCCTCAACCAGTTGTTCGATGGCAGCGCGGAGCGTGGTTCGTGGCAGCGTGGCGTGTGCGGCGGCGAGCTCTTCGATGGACGCAAGTGATAGCGGCTCGCCTCTGTACGCGGCGGCGAGCTTCACCAGCCGTTCCCGAGCCTTGTCGAGTGCGTCTCCAGTCAGCCGACCAAGCGCATCGGCCGCGCGACGCAAGAGCCTGACGGCGAGTGCGGCCGGCTTGGTGTCGCGCGTGACAGGTTCGGCTTTATCGACTATCGAACGCCAGAGTGCAGGAAACGCGTCCCCGTGGATCTCGCGCAGGTCATCGGGCGCTTTCGGGCCGTCGAGTGGTATCCTTGGCAGTATTACCGGCACGCTGACGAGTCCCGCGATCTTCACGGCCTCGCGGCTGAAGTCGGGAATCAGGGCGGTGTCTGAATCTCCACAGAACGCAATCCTTCCCGTCCGGACGACGGCGAGCGACTCGGTGAGGTCGGGCAGTAGTTGAAATGTACTCACGCGCAAACCTCCTCACACCGTCGACACGCGGAAGAAATTCCACCGATGCCCGCTGCGACAAAGCCGGCGTCGACGAGCGCCAGCGCCTTAAATTCGCCTTCCACCAAATGCAGAGTGCATCCCGGCACGAGCAACTTGCGCAGTCCGGGCGGGTAGTAGGCACGGGCACCGCTCCCGCGGGGGGAGAGAAATTTTGCGCTGGTAGTCGGAAGGTCGAGACGAAGCCGGACAAACGGATTTCCATCGGGTGTTCGCATCGCCGACCCGTCCAGCTCGTGATATGGGATCAGGATGCCGGCGACTTCGTAGCCGACTAAGCGCTTGGCCTCGATGGCGTCAACGTGGCGGATACCGGCCGCGGCGAGCACTTCGGGCGAGATTCCCGGGCGTCGTACTTGACGTTCGGCGTTGTCGCTCACAGATTCCGGAACGTTGTAAGGTCTGTTTTGAAAAGAGCCTCGGGTTTCGTGCCCCGGGGCTTTTTCGTGCAAGGGTGGTCCGTTCATGTTCGTGTAGTCGGAAACTGGATATGTTGGCTTTCGATGAAAGCTTGAGCCGCTTCGTAGTGGTCGTGCTTCATTTGGTTGTGACGAGCGATTGCCGGGTGGTCGCCGTATCGCGGCGCGTATCCACGTTGCTGAGCGGCGAGGTAGGACAGAAGGTTTGCCCGTCCGCTGCGTCGCATGTCGCGGAGGAGTGCTGTTGTCTCGTCTTCGGTGAGGCTCAGGACGCAGCCTCCGAGTTGGGCACGTAGACCATTGCAGACCGAACGTAGGCCAGGACCTGCTGGACCGGGATGAACGTCCTTTCCTTGAGGTTTCCGGGACGGCGGAGACGGGCGAGCTTGATCTTGCCCTCGGCCTCCAGCCGATAGAGACCGATTCGTGACTGGCCGGTGAAAGGTCAGAGCCCCCGGGTGGGGAGCGGCGCGAACTCCGGGCAGTAGACCGGAGCTTGCGAGAGGGTTACGGTGTTTTGTGTCATGACGTATTTGGTACGCCGTCATAAAACCACAAAACCTCTCGCCCTGTATTGGGCGTCAAATCGGGGGATTTCGAGCCCCCCTAGACTTTGACTCCTAGAATCCGCATTCTCTAAACGTTTTCCACCGCTTCGGGTCTGCTTTGTCCAAGCAAGGGAACAGGCTCCTAAAATAGTCCCGCGCCGAGTCGCGACGATTTTCTATCCACGCAGCATTTTCTGACTTCTCGGCGTCCTGTCGCCACCCTGACAGACCTTCTCTCTCTAAGATCGGAATGATTTCCTCCTTCGGATGAGCCCACCTCAGCCGCATGATCGCAAGGCTGGCGAGGCGGCCGTGATAGGCGGTTGCCCGGCCCTTCCCCTTTCGCTCGGGGTTTGCTGTCGTGTTCTCCCCCCGGAGGTCGGCTAAGTGCCGAGCCATAGCTTCTAGGATTTCGTCGTCGCTGTAGGTCTTGAGGTCGAAACGGAACGACGCGATGCAAAGGCGGCCCGATGCCCATTTTCCACCGTCCACGTTTCTCATGCTCTCGGAAACCTCCGAGTCAAATACTGCCTCTTTGGACGAAATTCGTTTGACTGCGTCCGCGTAGTGTCTCCCCTCTGACAAAACTGGTATGATCTTTTCACGCGCGAGACTTTCGTCTTCTCGTTCAGTTTCCCCCACGGCTCCCAAGTTTCCCCCATCGGCGCTTCCCGGGCAAACTCCCAGCCGCAGACAGCCGCGGCGTCGGTAACGTCTCGAAAATCCCACTCCGTCCGGTCGAGCATGTTCATTTGGTGATGTCTGGCAGTCCTTGGATCGCCCTGCGTTTCGATTCCTCGTCGACATGCGAGTAGTTCGCCGACACCTCCGCGGAATCGTGGCCTATCAGGTCGCGGGCCACCAGTTCGGTCACGCCGGCATTCTTCAGCATCGAGGTCGCGGTGTGGCGCAGCGAATGGAATGTCAGCGGGCTCGTAGCCCGCGCCGCCGATCGGCCGATGCCCTTGGATTCGTCCTTCCCAAGGCGTTCTTCGGCCAGGCCAGCTTTAACAAGTAAATCGTAGAACCCCTGAGACACGCGGCCGACGTCGCCGTCCTTCAGAACCAAAGCGGACGTCTGCGGAAAGACGTAACCCCTGGGATCGTCGGAGACACGTGAAAGCATGTCATCGGCGAGCGGTGTGGCCATCGGGATGATTTGGTCCCGGCCGGTTTTCGACGTCGTAAGGGAAATTTGATTGCCGGCAAAATCGACGCTCGCCCAAGTCAGCAAGCAGAGGTCTTTCAATCGTTGGCCCGTATAAAGGCCGGCCAAGATAAGGCCTCGCCACTCACCGGTTGCAGAGACCATTAGGCGCTTCAACTCGCCAACTTTAAACGGCCGCCGCGTACCCTTTTGCTTTTCAAAGACGGGAACGTCGGTTGCGGCGTTCTTTTCGACGTACCCGCCCACCCGGGCGGAATCCAGCATGACGCGGACGATCTTCAGTTGATTGCTGGCCGTTCGTTCGGTCGTCCGACGTCGGACGGCGTTGCGGAATGCCATCACGTCGCTGCCGGTGATGTGGCTAAGGGGTAGGGTCGCCTTGGCCTCCAGGTACTTCAAAAAAGCACGCGCGGCCGTCCGGTAGGCCAGGAACGAAACGCGAGCAACGCTAACCTCCTTTTCTATGAGCCACTTTTCGACGTACTCGGTGAGGGTGGCCGATTTCAGGGGGTCGCCGGTCAGCCGCTCATTCAAGTCTGACAGGACCCTTCGCATTTGCGACTCGGTGGCCTTGTTTTTGTGTGCGCGTTCGAGGTCGTCGGCGATCTTCAACGCCTCCTTGCGTTGGGTGCTCTTGGTGCTGACCTGGGTCCTGGTGCCGTCTTCGCGGTAGAAGCAAGCGAACCAATATTTGCTTCCCAATTTCCGGCGAATTGATGCCATGGCAACGACACTGGCAACGTATCATGTCATTTTCAAGTGTTTCATTCCGTCTTTTACCTAGGTAGACAAGATTATACGTAGTAGGTTTTTGAATCACTGGTTCGAGTCCAGTAAGGTCCACCATTGGCGTAAGTAGCTGATTATTGCAGATAAGCGAATTTCAAGTTTTTGGGAACTTCCGGATTTACAGGGCGACTTGCAGCGCGCCCCAGAGCATTCCACCCTGTGCCAGATCTTTTCGGACTGTCTGCCTCCGATCGTTTTTGCGCTCGAAGTGCCGCCGAAACAGGGCACCCGTGGGACGTGTCGAGGGCCGCTGACTGCGGCATGTGCGCACGGTCATCCGGTGGATCGCGGCCGCACGCGCCGGTAGCGGACCTGTCGTCGGCACTTGAGGTATTGAGGAAAGAGTCCCAAGGCATATGATCCGAGGGCGTTCGACCGATTGGGTGAAGGCTAAGAAGACTACCGACGGCCCTAATCGTTCGGTTTTTTGACGGCAAGCACCGCAGACGTTTAGGCGTTCCGGCTTCCGACTCGACGATCTCGGTTCGGAGTCCGGACTTCAGCCCGTTCCGTCGATCGCAACCTTCCAGCGCGGCCTGAAGGCCGGACTCCAAACCCAATCCCGCAGATCCCGCCCGATCCCGACTCGACCATTCTCGCACCGATACTCTTCGAATCGGTCGGTCGGAGAGTATCCAGGTTATCCTGCAGAGGGGCTGCCTAAGCCGACGGCGCGATGTTCACTTGCGTGACACCGCGAAAGGGCTCCGAGCGAGGGCGGCGAGGAGATCTGCCGGCTTGGCGGGTTTGCTGAGATAGTCGTCCATGCCGGCTGCGAGGCAGTTTTCCCGATCGCCGACCATCGCGTTGGCGGTCATGGCAATGATGTGGAGCGCGGGAAAACGCTCTCCGTTCCGATGTCGCGATTTTTCCCATACACGAATGCGACGCGTCGTTTCGAAACCGTCGAGTTCGGGCATGTGACAGTCCATCAGGATTACGTCGAATGGCTGGCTCTGCACGGCAGAGAGGGCTTGCTGCCCGTTGGCGACGATCGTGGCTCGATAGCCCAGCTTTTGCAGCTGCATCCGGGCGACGCGCTGATTGACCGGATTGTCCTCGGCGACGAGGATGCGAACGGTCGAAAGGGCCGCGGTCTGCCGGTCGGACGGCATGCTGTCCGCGATCGGCGGCGTCGCGCCGCAGTCTTCGCCGGCGGCGGAAATCGCCTCTCGGAGAGGTCCGGGTCGGATCGGTTTGGGCAGGCATTTCACCCGGGGATGTGCCTCCCGTTCCTTCCGATTCGGCTGACGATCGACGGACGTCAGGGAGACGATCTGCAGCCGACGGAGCGAGGGATACTCCTCGATCGCCTCAGCGAGTTCCACGCCGTTGAGGATTGGGGTGGCATGATCGAGGAATGCGAAGTCGAAGGGATCTGCGGACTCCGCCGCGCCCAGCAGCAGATCCACCACCGCATCGCTGCGATCCACCGCGAGCGTGCGAAGATTCCATGACTGGAGGTGATGGATAAGAATTTCGCGACTGGTACCGTTTCGGTCGACTACCAGCGCGCGTTTTCCGGAGTGTTCTGGCGACGGCAGCGTTCGTACGAGACTCGATTTTTGAACGAGAAAGTTCAGTTCGAACCAGAACGTCGATCCTTGTCCGACGCAGCTGTCGACTCCGATCCTTCCGCCCATCAACGCCACGAGTTGTTTGCAGATGGCAAGACCCAGTCCGGTTCCTCCGAATTTTCGTGCGATGCTTCCGTCCGCTTGGGCGAAGGGACGGAAGAGCTGCGAGCGTGCTTCCGAGGAAATGCCGGGTCCGGTGTCGCGGATGGAGAAGCGCAGTTGTGTTTTGTGCGGAGTGACCGAGAGGTTCTTGACACGCAGAACGACTTCGCCTTCGGAGGTAAATTTCACGGCGTTGCTTACCAAGTTAAGCAGCACTTGCTGAAGGCGATGAGAGTCGCCGATCAGCCCGACGGGCACGTCGGGCTCGATGAGGAAGGCGAGTTCGATGCCCTTGGCGTGTGCCTGTTCCGCAAGGAAACCGACGCACTTTTCGACCGGATCGGCCAGATCGAAGGGTTCGCTTTCGATGGAGAGTTGCCCGGCCTCGATCTTGGAAAAATCCAGAATGTCGTTGATAACGGTGAGGAGCGATTCGGCGCTGGTTCGAGCCGCCGACGCAAGCGAGCGTTGGTCCGGATCGAGCGGCGTTTCCGCGAGCAATCCGAGCATGCCGATCACGCCATTCATCGGCGTGCGGATTTCGTGGCTCATGTTGGCGAGAAACGCCGATTTCATGCGGGTCGCGTGCACGGCGTCGTCCCGCGCCGCGGCCAAGCTTTCCTCGAGTCGTTTTCGCGCGGAGATATCTTCGATCTGCGAGATCAAATGAATCGGCGCATTTTTGTCGTCGCGCACGAGCGAGGCCGTGAGATTGATCCAGACAATACGGCCGTCGCGGTGAAAGTACCGCTTTTCCATCCGATAGAACGAGCGCTTGCCCGCCAGAAGATCTCCGACATTGGCCACATCCAGATAAAGGTCATCCGGATGGGTGATCTCTTGAAACGTTTTTTGCATCAGGACCTCTGCGGAGTACCCTACGATTTCGCAGATCGCCTGGTTGACACGCAACCAGCGGCCATCGAGTCCGACAAGAGCCATCCCAATCCCGGCAAACTCGAAGGCGGATCGAAACTGCTCCTCGCTCGCGGCGAGTTGGCGAGAGCGTTCGGCGACGCTTCGTTCGAGGCGCTCCGACGTGATTTTCTGGTCGTGGACATCGGTAGAGGTGCCCACCCAACGGACGATTTCTCCGGTCGCCTCGTCGGTTTGCGGTTGCGCCCGCCAGAGATGCCAGCGGTAGACCCCGTCGTGTCGGCGGAGACGAATCTCCCCTTCCGTGGCCGTTTTTTCGCGGATCATCGCTGCCCAGAGTATTCCCGTTCGATCGCGATCGTCGGGATGGCAGACGCGATCCAGGGCTGGGACGACTTCGCTTGGGGAGAGCGCGAGGAAGACGCACCAGGCATGGTTAACGTTCTCGATCGTGCCATCGGCAGTGGCGGTCCAAACGAGCTGAGAGGTGGCGTCCGCGAGGAATTGAAGGTCGACGTCGGTAGGGTGCCCCTGTTCTTGGGCGGATGCGCTCGGATCCGGGTGATTCGATGGACGAAACTGGGGGGATTTATCCCGATCGGTGCGGGATTCTCGCGTCGCTTTCGAATCGTTCCGCTCTTGGGCGGAGACCTCCAATCGATGTGAATGCGCGAGTGACACTTTCCGGCTATTAATCGGCGGAGCGAGGGATGTCTTTAGTTTGGTCGCTGATTTGCGTTGAGTCCACGCATTGCGCGTCGAGCCTGTTCGCAGACGACAAACCGCAGATTTCGCTGTAACGGTCAGGCCCTTGTCTGGCCTGTTGGGGCGGGTACAGTTCTGCCTCCTTTCTTAAACATGTTGATCATCTCGGATCTACACGGTTGTTACGGCACCTTGCGTCGTCTGTTACGCAAATGTCCGGACGAGCAAGTGGTCTTCGCCGGCGATCTGGTCGACCGAGGACCCTCTTCGCGCGAGGTGGTGGCGTTTGCGATGACGGAGGCGATCCCCACCGTAATGGGGAATCACGATCACATGATGCTCTCCTTTCTGCGTAAGGATGGCATCTACGCATATCACGATTGGTCGATGAACGGCGGAGACGAGACGCTGTTCTCTTGGGGCGGGCGAATTCCTCCTTCGATTCCAACCTGGCTGGGAGGGCTTCCCGCTTTTCTCGAGTTCGACGAACTGCTCGTTTCCCACACCGGTCACGGCCTTCTCGCGGAAGACAATCTGTTCGTCGCATTGTGGGAACGGGAGTTTGTTTTTCCCGCCGACGGTCGCTTCCGCGTTTTTGGCCACACCCAGCAGGAGAAGCCGATCGTCACCGACCGCTTCGCGTGCATCGACACCGGTGCGGCCTATGGTGGAAAACTGACGGCGCTGCAGTGGCCGAGCCTAGCGATCTTTCAGCAGGCGTATGACGAGACGCCGCTTTAGGTGGCCTCGCTTGCCGCCTGCGAGCGCCCGAACACGCGGCGCATCGAAAGCAGAACCAGGAAGAGCGTCAGAAGCGAATTGATCGGCATCAGGATGGCGGCGACCAAGGGATTGACCTGTCCCGTGACGGCGAGACTCACCGTCACGAGGTTATAAAGAACCGAAAAAACTAGTACTAGGTGCTGGGTCCGGCGTCGAACGGCGTCGATTTCGAAGAGAGCGCGGATTCCACCGATGCCGTTTCCCAGATAGTAGAAGTCGGCTTTCCGTTCGAGAACGCCTCGGTGAATCACGGGTGTGCCACGGCACAGCGCCCGATCGAAGGCGAGGCTGTCGTTGGCTCCGTCTCCCAGCATCAACGCATCGTTGCAGGTGTGGCGCGTGAGCCAGTCGGCCTTTTGCTGCGGGTCGAAACCGCCGTGAGCATGCTCGGACGACAGCCCGAGTGCCTCGGCGAGGCTTTCCACCTTCTTCTTCCGGTCGCCACTGAGGATGGCTACGGACAGTCCCCGTCGACGAAGCGCGGCCAATTCCGATTTCGCGTTGGGGCGCGGAACGTCGACAAAGTGAAACCGCGCAATCCGTTTTCCGCTCCGCGCGAAGATCGTTCCGCCTTCGTCGTCGTTCGGGGTGCGCCAGCCCGGATCTCCCAGCGACCAAGCTCCCGATTCGACCCCGCGACCGGGCGTTTCCGCCACCTCGGCCGACGACGTGGGAAGGGCGCCGCGGGCCAGTAGCGTTTGCAACAGACTTTGACCGATCGGGTGGGCGCTGTCGTGTATCAGGGCGACGAGCGCACTCCGTTCGGGCGTCGTTAACGATTCGAGCGCTTCGGGATTACGTAGAACCGGCGTCTCGAGTGTCAGGGTGCCCGTCTTGTCGAAGACGACTTGGCGCACACGGCCCAGTCGCGACCAAAGGGTGGAGTCGCGCACATAGACTCCGCGTTTTCGCAACGCCACCGTGGCGAACTCGTCGGTCAGCGGAAAAGCGAGCGCAATGGCGCAGGGGCAGGAAACGACGAGGACGGCCGTCACCACCGCGCCCGTCCGTAGCGCGTCGTGTGTCGTGAACCACCAGACGAGCCCGGAGACTACGGCGATCGCGAGAATTCCCACGAGGTAACTGCGTACGATCAGGTCGAGGAACGAACGGCGCTCCGGCGACCGTTCGTTAGTCTCCAGCAACTGAGCCAAGAGCGATTCGCGCCACGGTTGTAACGCGTGGAGCGATACGGCTGCACGGTTCAGGCTCGCCGCGCCGGAGGGGACGCGTTGTCCCACTCGGAAAAGGCGGGGCTCCTCCTCTCCATTGATGGACGCGAGCGAGAACGAACCTCCGGCGGTGTCCAAGCGCGCCTCGACCGGATTGACCTGACCGGAGAGCAGGGAGTAAGCCATTCCCGCTTGTATCGTTTCCGGGGAGATCGACGCTCCGGACGCGAGGCGGATCGGTTGAGTCTGGGGTCGCCCGCTCAGGAGTCGGCGGCGGTTGTGTTCGACCGCGGCCACTTGGCTCCAGCGTCCGATCAACATGAGAAGGATAAAGGCGGAGACGAAATCGAAGTAGACGAACTCCTCGTGACCGCTCATCCAGCCGTAGATCGATCCCAGGTACGCTCCGAGGAAACCGATCGAGATCGGCAGGTCGATGTGCACGGTACGCGCATGTAACGCTCGTGCGGCCCGCTCGATGAAGTAGGTTCCCCCCACGAGCATGCTGAGCGTGCCAAAAACCACGTTGAGAAGCGCAAACAATCCGGCCCATTCGTCGGTGCTTGTCATCCCGAAGTAGCTGGGAAGCGAGAAGAGCATCACGTTCATCGTGAAGGCGGCGCAAAGCCCCATCCGTTTCACGAGGGTACGGCTCTCGGGTTCGTCGACCGTTTCGCCGACCGGACCCATCGTATACCCAAACGACTGGAGCTTATGGGCCAAGGTGTCGGCCGAAAATTCCCCGATCGTCCACCGCAGGCGGATCGTGCCGTACTGGACATTTGCGACGACCCGACGCCCACCCGGTTGTTGTCCGAAAATCCGCTCGATCAACCACACGCACGCCGCGCAAGAGACGCCCTGGAGAGAAAGCGTCATTTCAGCCGCGGGTTCCGTTCCCGCGGCCGACTCCGCGGCGCGTTGGGCGTCGCGCAACCACGTGGTGTCGCGTGCCTGAAAAACCGCCGAGTCGGCGGGCGCGGTGACCTCGTCCTTGAAGCGGTAGTACGCGTCCAAACCGTGTTCGTGCACGAGGCGAAAAACATAGCTGCAGCCTTCGCAGCAAAAGTCCGTTTCCTTCCCGCGCCGCTCGATCGGCGGCGAACCGCAGTGGCGGCAGGCGAGGCGGGGTGGAGGAGCGACGGGAGCGTCGACGAGCGAGGGGCCCATTTCAGAAGCACACGAAGTTGAGGGGGTTCGGCCCGTCGAAACCGAGGGTGGCGCGCAGTCGCCATCCGACGATCGCGGCGACGGAAAGCCCGAGAACGATCCGGAGGCGACCCAGCCAAATGGGCGGGAGGTTTTCGCGCATCCACCGGAAATGCGTTTGCACCACCCAAAGCAAGGGGACGGTGCCGAGTCCGAACGCCAACATTTGTTCGGCTCCGCGCAACCAAGAGCCCGAGAGGAGCCCGAGCGAGAGCACGAAGTAGAGCGGCCCGCACGGGAGCAGCGGTGTGCCCAAACCGAGCGCCGCCGCCGCCGCCGTGCGCGAGCGCGAGCGCATCCAGGTATGCAGCGCGAGACTGAACCGGTTCAGCGCAGCGATCTTGGGAAGATATCGATCCCATCGAAACGCAAGAGCGACGAAGACAAGCACGAGTGCCCACGGGACCCATTGCAGCACGGATGAAGAGAGCAACAAGAGCGGAACCCGTCCAATACCTCCGGCGAGTGCCCCCAAAAAAGCGTATGCGCCCAGGCGGCAAAGATGATAAACCGCGATCGCGGTTCGTGGGTCGGAGCGATCGCCGCCACCGGGCACGAGGCTGCACGAGAGCGGCCCGCACATGCCCGCGCAGTGGAGGCTGGTCACGAGCCCGGCCACGAACGCGGACAATGGCGAATTGATAGCGGCCAGTTCCATGGACTATTGGCGCAGCGGCACGCCGACGAGGGGTACTTCTTCGACCGGATGATTCGACGCGATCATGAACCAGCCGGTCCATGCGGCCAATTGCACGACCATGAGTGCGACAAACCACACCCAGACCCGAGAGTCTCGTTTTTTAGCGTGGGCCATTTTTTTGTTTTTCGTCTTCCCGGAGCAATCCGGGGTCGGGCCCAAGAAATTCCATCTCGCGGATCAGCGGCCGTCGGCCTTGGGTATCCTCGATCCTTACTTCGAAACGAAACGGGCCGGAGTACCCTCCGCGCGGCTGTTGGACGACGAGTGGCTGCACGCGTTCGTCCATCCCCGCGATGAGTACGGTGTCTTCGAACCCAACATGAGTCGTCCCCGCGGGCGCGGCAACTTTCAGGGAGAACAGGCGGGACTCCGATCGCTTGTTTACGATCCTGACGAGAAACTGGTTGCGGACCGTTTCGCGATCCACGACGTAGGGAGCGCCCATCATGCGGGTGATACTCAGGCTCGCGGGTTTCACGGTGGAAAGCGCCCACGCGCAAACGCCCGCGCCGACCGCCAGGAGACCGAAGTAGAGGATCGTCCTCGGGCGTATCCATTCGGTTTTGCGTCCGGCGAAGCCGTTTTGCGAGTCGTAGCGGATGAGTCCTCGTGGCTTGTCGACTTTCGTCATGACGTCGTCGCACGCGTCGATGCAGGCGGTACATCCGATGCACTCCATCTGCAGTCCCTGGCGAATATCGATCCCCGTCGGGCACACCTGAACGCATCGATTGCACGCGATGCAATCCCCTGTATCGGGAAGCCCAATTCGTCCGCGCGGCTCGCCCCGCTCGGCATCGTAACCGACGACGAGCGAGTGATCGTCGATCAGGGCGGATTGAATGCGACCGTACGGGCAAATGACGATGCAGAGCTGCTCGCGAAACCACGCGAAGTTAAAGTAGAGAATGCCCGTTGCGACTACGATGAAGGCGAAGGCACTCCAGTGTTCGGCGGGCGCGGCGGTGATCATCGCCCAGACGTCGGCGATCGAAACGAAGTATGCGAGAAAGAGATGGGTGATGACGGCCGAGAGCAGCAGGTAGATCGTGTGCTTGGCGACGCGCTTGGAGATCTTCTTCGCCGAGAGCGGTTCCGTCGCGAGGATCCGACGTTGCACGGCGTCCCCATCGATCCATCGCTCCACCCTGCGATAGACATGATCGAGAAAAACGGTTTGGGGACATGCCCAGCCGCACCAGACGCGTCCCAGCAGTGCGGTCACGAAAAAGAGCGAGAAACCCAGGCCGGTGATGAGAAAAAAGAGCAGCCACATGTCTTGGGCGGCAAGGGTCAATCCGAAGAGGTGGAAGCGCCGTTGCGCGACGTCGAGGAACACCGCGGGGAAGCCGTTGAGCGTGATCCAGGGTAGCGAGAGGTAGAACGCGACGAGTGCCAATGCACAGACGCGACGTGCCTGCGTGAAGCGACCCTCGGGATCCCGGGGAAAGAGAAAGTCTCTCGAGCCGTCCGATCGGATGGTGGTGACCGAATTCCGATCGGGCGTCGGGGCGGCGAGGCGATTGGGGGTGGTCATCGGAGGTGCGCAACGAGGCGAACGGGCGTGAGCGGGCAGAGTTCGGATCTCGCCGCGCTCCGCGCGCGGCGCTGCCAAAGGGAGCGGAGCGTCATGGGGTAGCCGCAGGCGTCCGCAGAATGGGTTCGCCCTCCCGGTGAACACTCAAGAGGAAGGCCGTGACCTCGCTGATTTTTTGCGTTCCAAGCACGGGTCCCCAGGTGGGCATGCCCTTCACGATGACACCCTTTTCGATCACGTCGTGGACTTCGATCGGCCTGCCGCCGTGGATCCAATTTCGGTCGGTGAGATCGGATCCGATGGCGGTGGGATTTTCGCTCTTACCGCGAAGGCTGGGGAGATGGCAGGCGGCGCAATTCGAGAGATAGACTGTCTTGCCCGCTTCGACAAAGGCGGCGTTGCGGCTCATTTTCCAGAGGCTCTCGTCGTCCATTTTGGCAACGGACAGGCGCTGCCTCTCGATCTGGCCAAGGGCTGCGGTCACGTCCTGGACCCCGGTCGGACCGACCTTCAGCCATTGGTAGTAGCCCCAGTAGATGGCTGCGTAGACGATCGTCGCATAGAGAGTGTAAAGCCACCAGTTCGGGAGGCGCTTGTCGTATTCGGTGATTCCGTCGTAGACATGCGGGCGAACGTGCTCTTCAGGCGGAAGGGGCGGGGGAGGAGTCATGGCGTGCAGCTGGCGTCGCGGTTTGGAACGGAAGGTTTTCGAAGCGCTCGATTTGAGGACGCTTCATGCGCAGGGCGCGCCAGGCGATGGAGAGGTAGATCGAGGCCGCGGTGAGAAACGCGCTGACGGTGAAGAGGGCGGCGGATTGTTCGAAAATAAGGCGCTTGAACATAAAAATGCGGGTTTAAGGAAGGAGACGAGCGACCGCCGCCGGGCCAACCGGCGCTACTGCGAACTCCGAGCGGCCGAGGGTTTGCAGGTAGGCGATCATCGCGACGATCTCCTTGTCGGGTGAGACGAGCGCGCCTGCCTCGCGAAGGTCCCTGGCGACGGTCTCGGCCTGTTCTTTGGCGCGCCGTTCGATCTGTTCCGGCGTCCAGTTCGGGTACGGCACGCCGAGTTTGCGCTGCACGGCGAGCTTAGAGGGCAGGGCGGCGAGATCCGTCTTATTCACGAGCATGGAGGCGTAGCTGGGCATGTTCGATCCGGCGGAGATGGAGCGCGGGTCCTCCATATGACGAAGGTGCCAGACATTCGGATACTTGTTGCCGACGCGGGCGAGATCGGGACCATTGCGTTTGGAACCCCATTGATAGGGGTAGTCGTAAATGGATTCTCCAAGCCGGGAGTAGTCGCCGTAACGCAGCACGTCGGGGACCAACGTCCTGATCATCTGCGAGTGACAGGTATAGCAGCCCTCGCGGATGTACAGATCGCGTCCCGCCAACTCGAGGGGGGTGTAAGGACGCTGCTTGCGATCCTCGAGATTGGAGGCGCGGCTGGTAAGGACGGTGGGGATAATCTGAATGAGACCGCCGGCGAAGACGGCGATGACCGTTAGAATCGTAAACGGAGCGACGTTCACCAACAGCCGTTCGTACCATCCCGACCACGACTTGCCCTTGGATTCGAAATGGACGCAGGCGAGAACGACGGAGAGCATCAAGCCGACCAGACCCGCGAGACTCATGGCGTCGCCGCCGAACATCCAGGCGCAGGCAAAGCCGAACCCGAGCACGGAGAACGCGACGGGAGGATTGAAGAACGTTCCGAGTACGCCGAGCCGGGCATTCGAGAGCGGGTGCGCTTCGACGCCCACTTCCTCGTCCGCGAAGACCTCGATGCTGCCATTGACCGGACGAGCGTGGCGAACGGTGCGGTAGACGTTCCACGCCATCAGCATAAAGCCGACGAGGTAAAGCCCGCCGCCGATCACCCGCATAAGCATCATCGGGCGGATCGTATTGAGGGTGTCGAGGAAGTTCGGATACGCGAGGACCGTTCCCTGCTCGATGGTGGCATTGAGCATCAACCCCTGGGTGATGCCGCTGGTCCACATCGCCGCGACGTAGAGAAGGATGCCGACGGTCCCGAGCCAGAAATGAAGATTGGCCAGGGCGGTGGAGTGCAGGGGCTTGTTCCAGAGCCGCGGAACCAGCCAGTAGATCATGCCGGCGGCCATGAAACCGTTCCAGCCGAGCGCGCCCGCGTGAACGTGGCCGATGATCCAATCGGTGTAGTGAGCGAGGGCGTTCACCGATTTGATCGAAAGCAACGGGCCCTCGAAGGTGGCCATCCCGTAGAAGGTGACGGCCGCGGCGAAGAACTTGAGCACCGGATCGGTGCGTAGTTTGTGCCAGGCGCCGCGCATCGTGAGCAGCCCGTTCAGCATTCCGCCCCACGAGGGAGCCCAAAGCATGAGGGAGAAGGTGACGCCGAGCGTCTGCAGCCATTCCGGCAGCGAGGTATTGAGAAGATGATGCGGTCCCGCCCAAATATACACGAAGACGAGCGACCAGAAGTGAATGACCGAAAGGCGATACGAGTACACCGGGCGCTCCACCGCCTTCGGTATGAAATAGTACATGATGCCCAGGATCGGAGTGGTCAGAAAGAAGGCCACGGCGTTGTGCCCGTACCACCATTGAACGAGTGCGTCCTGCACGCCGCCGAAAACCGGGTAGCTGTGCGTGAAGCTGGTGGGCAGCGACAGATGGTTAACGATGTAGAGCATCGCCACCGTTATGATCGTCGCGATGTAGAACCAGATCGCGACGTAGAGGCTGGGTTCGCGACGGCGAGCGAGCGTCCAGAAGAAATTGACGCCGAAGACCACCCAGATGAAGGCGACCGCGATGTTGATGGGCCAGATCAGTTCTGCGTATTCCTTTCCGCGGGTAAGGCCGAGAGGCAGGGTGATCGCCGCGGAGAGAATGATCGTCTGCCATCCCCAGAAATGCAGCTGCGAGAGAAAATTGCTGGCCAAGCGCGCCCTGACCAGTCGCTGCGTCGAGTAGTAGATGCCCGCGAACATCATATTGCCCACGAAGGCGAAGATCACCGCATTCGTATGCAAAGGACGCAGTCGTCCGAAGGTGAGATACTCGCTTTTGAAATTGAGCCTCCAGAAGCTGAGTTGCGCGGCGACGAGAACGCCGACGAGCATTCCGACGATCCCCCACACCAGCGTGGCGACGAGGAATTGCCGGACGACCTTGTCGTTGAACTCGAGGGTTATTTTTTGGGCGGGCATGTTGAATCGACGAGGCGGGAGGGAAGTGGTGGAGCTCAGTGGCCTCGCAGGCAGCCGGCGCACGGTGGCCGACTGCCGTCGTGGCAACCGCATCCTTCACGAGAATTCCGAGCCGCAACCACGCGAGGCGTTTCCTCGGCCAACGGCAACAGGGAGTCCCGCGCCGCGCCCCCAATTCGGCTGCGTGCGTGTTCGCGCAGAAAGAAGATGACGAACGACAGGACCAGCGTGAGGCTGACCGTCAGGGTGAGGGGAACGACAGGCATGGGAGGAGGGAGGGAAGAATTAGGGTTGTCCGAGGGGGGCGCTCGTTGTGGAAGCGGGTACGGGATGGGGGATCGCGAGGTGTTTCTGCGCCGCGTCGCGGTGGGTGGGGCTGTGCTTGAGGAGCTCTTTCGCTTCTAGCCAATGGTCGAGTTCGCGACCGCTAGCTCGATCGCTTTCCAGCCAAAGCCAGTAGGCGACATGTTGAATTTCTGCATCGGTGGGTTCGATAACGTGGGATCTCTTTTGGTTTTTCATGGGACCTGAGTGTGCGTGAAGGACGCGGCGGTCAGGCCGCTGCGGATAGACGTGCGTTGGTTCCGTGGATGCGTTGGCGGTAACGGGTGGGCGACACACCGGTCACCCGTCGGAAGACGCGGTTAAACTGGGAAAGAGATTGAAACCCGGCGGCGAAGGCGGCCTCTCCGATGCGAGTCTGAGAGTGAAGGAGGGCCTTTTTGGCCGCTTCGACCCGTGTTCGGGCCACGTAGTCGGTGAATGTGAGGCCGGTGGCGCCTTTGAACAACTTGCAGAAATAGAACGGGCTCGTGCCCCCGGCCTTGGCCACTTGGGGGAGGGAAAGTTCTTCGACCAGGTGGTCTTGGATAAAGCGGCGGGCCCGCGTCACTGCCATCGGTTCCGCGGTGCGCTCGGCGACCATCATCTCGTTGCTGAGCGCGGAGAGGTGACTGGCAAAACTAGCCAGCAGACGCAGCACGGCGTTGTAGCGGGCACGGGTGAGCACGCGTGTAGCCAGAAACGCTCCGATCAGTTCGGACCGGAAGTGCGACGCCGAAGATTTCGAGAGCGTCGTGACCAACGTCGCGACGTCGCGCGCGTTCGGACGCTCAAAGCGGATTTGGCCCGTCTGAAGGTAGCCGATCACCGCTTCGCCGACGCGGATCGGGATCGTCGATTCGATCAGGCCCGCGAAGCAGGAAACAGTTCGGGGTGAATCCCAGGGTCCGCTCTCGAGTCTGCTCTGCATTTCGTGGCAGCCGGCGCACGCGTGGGCTTTCCCGCGCAACAAAGCGCAAAACGGGTTGAGGTGACGCGAGCCGGTCATGGGAGCCGAGAACGATCCGAGGCGGCGGAAAACCAGCGGAAGACCCGTTGCCGTTTCGAACGCTTCCCGGTAGTCCTTGAACGTCTCGGACTGCTCGATTCGAGAAGCCACTTCGTAGTCTTTCCGGGTCAGGGCAGCCCGGTTGGCAGGGATTGAAAGAGGCGCATCCATTGCGATCCCAGAATATCCGCTAATGCGGGAAGGGGATATTGGGGTTGTGGCGAAATCGAACTAAGGGATTTTCTTACCGCTCTAAGGATTCCACTTACGGCTCCGGACTTGCCCACAAGGAGAGACGGGACGAACGTAGGCCGATGGCGGCCCCCGTTACTCTCCCCTCCGACGAACGTGCGGTGCTGGAGCGCGATCTGCGGGCGACCGTGAAGGAACTACGCGATGTCAAGGCGGCGCTCGACGAGCACTCGATCGTCGCGATCACCGATCCGGCGGGCAAAATCACCTATGTGAACGACAAGTTTTGCGCGATTTCGAAGTATCCGCGCGAGGCGTTGCTGGGTCAGGATCATCGCGTGATCAATTCGGGACATCACCCTAAAACCTTTTTTCGAAACCTCTGGGCGACGATCGGGCGAGGGCAGGTCTGGCGCGGCGAACTCAAAAACCGAGCCAAGGACGGCACGTTTTACTGGGTGGACACGACGATCGTCCCGTTCCTGAGCGACTCCGGTCGTCCGCTGCAATACGTGGCGATCCGAACGGACATCACGAAGCGGAAGGCCGACGAAGCCGAGCAGAAGCGTTTGGAATTGGAGATCCTCGCGATTTCGGAACGCGAGCGCCACACGATCGGAGCGGATCTTCACGATAATCTCGGCCAACGACTGACTGCGCTCGAATTGATGTGTGCCGCGTTGAAAGCCGATGCGGGCGATCGACCCGAATTGTCCCGACCGCTCGACGCGATGGGGCAAATGCTCCGTGAAACGGTCGCGCAGACGCGCTACCTGGCTCGCGGGCTGGTTCCGGTCGGCGAGGGTCCGGAGGCACTTTTGATTGGGTTGGCCGAACTCGCCGAGCGGACCAACGCCTTGGGGAAGATTGCCTGCCGCTTCGAGGCGCCGGACGTTCTGGTTCTACACGATCCGGTCGTCGGGGGGCATCTTTACCGCATAGCGCAAGAAGCGGTGAATAATGCGGTCAAGCATTCCGGCGCGAGCGTCGTTTCGATCGAGCTCAAGCAAGGTGCGGAAGACATCGTCCTGACCGTTTCCGACAACGGAGCGGGCTTGCGCAAGAAGTCAGCCTCTCCCCGTGGCTTGGGAATGGGAGTGATGCAGCATCGCGCCAACGTCATTGGCGGCGAGTTGTCGATTGCCACGAAACGAAATCGAGGGGTGACGATTCTCTGTACGGTTCCCGTAAAGGCTAAACGATGAAATCTGGCAAAAAAACTGCCGCCGCCGACGTTTCTTCTGTCCAGGCGGATGAGTCGGCCGAGCGGAAACGCATCTTGTTGGTCGACGACCACCCGTTCATGCGTGCGGGTTTGCGACAACTGATCGATCGGCAATCGGACATGGCAGTGTGTGCCGAAGCCGGTTCGCCCGCCGAGGCGTTGTCTCTGCTGGCGTCGTCCAAGCCAGACCTAGTTTTGTCGGATTTGACCATGCCCGGGCGGAGCGGACTCGAGTTCATCAAGGACCTCAAAGCGGCAAATGCCTCCCTCGCAATCCTCGTGGTGTCGATGCACGACGAGTCCGTCTTTGCGGAGCGTGTCCTGCGCGCGGGAGGGCGCGGGTACATCATGAAGGAAGCCGGCGGAGAGAATCTGTTGGCTGCCCTTCGCCAGGTGCTGCGAGGAGAGGTTTACGTGAGCCCGCGGATGTCTGCCCGGATCCTCGATCGGATGTCGACCGGAGGATCCCGCGGCGGGAATTCGCCGATCGAGAAGCTCACCGACCGGGAGTTCGAAATCTTTCAGCTGATCGGGCAGGGCAAGGGCTCCAAGGAGATCGCCGCGCAGCTTAAACTGAGTTCGAAGACTGTCGACGTGCACCGGGCAAACATCAAAGAAAAGCTTGGCCTCTCGGATGTGACGGCGTTGATCCGCCACGCGGTCCGTTGGGTGGAGACGCAAGCGACCGCGTGATGCGGATGGAGGTCCGGGGAATGGCGTGGGTAGTTCCGCAGGATATGCGCAGTTTTTGGGAGGCAGTGCGCAGCGCACCTACGTAAAATGAGCTAGAGTCCGGGCGATGGAAACCGAGGCTATGGCGGGTCTTGCCACGGAGCGTGCTCGGATCCACGCAATGTGGAGCGCATTATTGAGGACGCAACGCCCTTCGAATCCGCTGAAATCGCCGGAAGCGCTCATTCCGCTGATCGCTTGGGCACTGGACGAACTTTTCTACGCAGTCGCCTCCAGGCCGAGTTCAACCCCGGCCGAGGTCAGTCCCGGCAACCTTACGGGAAAGGCCTGTTGTGGGGAAAACCCGTACGACTTTTTCTTCTCTGTCGGTTTTCAGGCGGTCTTGGAAGGGCTCGTACGTTCCCAAGCATCTTCGTTCGATCTTTCCGCGAGTGAGCGGGACGATTCTCTGCAGATCGTTCGGCGGGCTTTTTTAGGGATCTCCGACCGCGAACGCGCAGCGTTTTGCGGGATTTGTCGGCATGGATTCGCCGGTGCAGGGCGACGGGACGCTCCGGGAGCGAACGAATCTTGAGCGACGGGGCGTTGCGGGGCCTGCGTCGCTGCGGCCTTTGCGCTAGCAAGAGCGGACAATTCATGCACTGTTTCCGTCAAGCGGCAGCGAGCCCTTTCGATTATTCGGAGCCATGTTGGCGTATGCGCGTCTCTCTCTTCAGCACCAAGAT
>Ga0335394_10000549_pt1 | contig 40271 bp, 41 predicted proteins | sample MAT03_FD_205741 | JGI IMG/M metagenome (GOLD analysis project Ga0335394, IMG submission 205741) | Freshwater microbial communities from Lake Fryxell liftoff mats and glacier meltwater in Antarctica - MAT-03 (spades assembly) (version 2) ...
TAGGATTGCGTACAAAATAAAACCTAATCTTTTTTTGGAAGTGCCGCGCTCCGCGCGGCACTTCCAAAAAAAGATTACAGGTTAATTAATTTGCAATCCTTAGGATAAATTATTTAGGACTGCTATGTGGGTGAAATAAACTTGATCTTACCCTTGTCTAAATCCTGTCAAAGAGGAGGTTCTTGAATAAAATCTGATTTTCCAGAAAGGTTGCAACCATGTCAGTTCTTTGGCGCTAGCGGTTACAGGCTAAACTAGCCTAGCAATCACGATGTACACTTAGAACCAATCCATTTCTGACCAAGACATCAAAAAGGTAGCTGCCCCTACATTCCTCTCGCTGCAGTTAACGGTAAAAGCTCAACATATCTGTAGTTACATATCTGTAGTTAGAGATAGAGCAGCTTACTGATCGGATTAACCGAAGCTGAGGTCGGAGGTGGTACTACTGAAATCCTTTGCGTAGGTTCTTTTCAAATGGTGGTTTTGCCCAACACCCCCGCCCCTGACAGGAGACAATTGGCAGCGTCATGTTTATCTTAAAGCGGCAGGATGTTGAAATCACGAGCGTTCAGCACCCTAAGAAAGATCAGCAGATTATGATTCTCCAGTACCAGGGGCAGTCATTTCGGCTGATCAGTGTCTTTAATGCAGCTCAAGAAGAAGATGCCAAGGCTTTTTGGCGCGACCTAACCGATAATCGCGGTAAGGCTTGCGTTCTCTTAGAAGAACCCGATCGCTATAGCGTGTGGGGTAAGGTTCGGCTAGACCAGTTGGGAGTCGAAGGAGGCGACACGCCAGACGCGACAACTCCACCCGGTTCGATTCAAGCGTGTTTGCTAATTTTGCAAGCGGTATATCTGGACATCGAAGATCTACTGGGGGCACGGCAAGCTGGGCTGTTTCAGAAAGAAATATCGTCTGTGTTTCAGCAGTGGCGGTTTCCTCAGACAGAGTCGCCCGATGCCATTAACCAGCTTCTTACGGCAGACCCAATAGCAGCACTACAGGTTCCGCCGTGGCAAGAACACCATCTCAACACGCTGTTACAAGAGTTGTTTCGGCTAGGCAAGCAACATTTTGGCAATGCTAGCTTTACCGGACGGGTCATGGATGCACTCCAAGACATGTCCACAGGCGATCGCACTCAGTTTATGGCCTGGCTGAAGCAATCTCCCACAGGTAAGGATTGGCAATAGATGAATATCTAAAGCCTGCCCACCCGCATGATGAGGATGTAAGCCTATGGAGGTAGGCGTTCTGCTGAGCAGCTTAGGTCAATCTTGTTAAAAAGTGAGAAACGTTGACAATTTCTGTTTTAATTTGACAAACGTACCTACGTATTTCAATGTATTTGTGGATCAGCAGCCTCCTTAGGATTGCACTTCCAAAAAAAAGATTACAGGTTAATTAATTTGTAATCCTTAGCTAAAGACCCGATTTGGTAATCTTCTACTAAAACTGCTCTGCCCAATGCTTAAATCTTAACCAAAATCTCTAGGTCAATTTGAAGCCTTAAAGTTAGGTAAGCGACTCAGCTTTGTTGGTAAGTAGGTGGGCGTAATTAAACATAAAACCCTAAAAGTCTGCGCCGCCCGCGCAGCGGACGGTGCAGACTTTTAGAATCTTGTTTTTATTTAGGTTGAACTACTTAAGTGGGTGTATCACAGTTGTTTTATTTTATTCTGGCATTCACTTAGTAGAGTTAAGCCTCAATTCAGTTCTGTTGAACAAAGTCCTCTCGATTTTCTTTTCCCACACATCTGAGGAGCACTACCGTGAATCAGAAGTCTTCTGGCTCCGCATCGGCACTGTCGGTTCAAGTCGTCATCATCGCACTGCTAGCTTGGGGCATTTTTGCGCTGCTGTTTTTTCTACTGTTTAGCGTCCCACTGCCGGGACAAGAGCGCGCTGGTTGGTATAGCATCACTACCTACGTGCTAGAAGACGCAGCATTTTTAGCGGCTGCTCTGCTCTGTTTTCGCAATTATGGCAGTCCACAAATTGTCAGCGGTCGATCGGTTTGGCTTTTAATTGGTTCGGGAATGTTGTCTTTCTTTATTGGCAACTTAATCTTGGGACAGTGGGAAATTGGCTGGGGTAAGGAGCCAGACGTATCGCCAGCGGACGTTTTCTTTTTGTTGATGTACCTATTGGTGGGCATCGGGATGATTATGGCGGTTACATCTAGGAAGCTAAACCTGAGCCTATTGCAAATTCTGACGGTGTTTGGGATTGGCATTGCGGGAGCCGTGTTTGCTTGGTTTATTTACAATGGCGCAGGAGAAGAGGCGGCGTTGTGGTTTGAAGCTCCAGCGATCGCCCAAACTTCACCCATTGCCGAACCCGCTCCGCTTGCTCCAATTGTCGAGCCCGCCCCTGTTGTGGCACCCGCTCCGCCTGCTCCGCCCGCTCCAATTGTCGAGCCTGCTCCGCCTGCTCCAGTTGTCGAGCCCGCTCCGATTACTGCGCCCGCCCCTGTAACAGCACCTTCCCTTGTTGCTCCATCTCCTGATCCTGCTCTGGCTACTCCAGCGGCTGACGTGCCATCTTGGGCGCTAGCGTTAGAGGAGCTGTTCGCTCCATTGGGAGATTCGTTGGCGATCGCCTACGTAGCTGGAGATATTGTGTTGTTGATGTCTGCTACGATGCTGTTGCTAGCTTTTTGGGGGGGGCGATTTTCGCTTTCCTGGCGTTTCATCGCCGCTGCTGCTATTTGCTTTTATGTAGCAGATATGTGGTTTCTCTATGCCACCCGGTTTGTCTCTGACTATCAAACGGGAGGATTGTTGGAGGTATTTTGGATATTTAGTGCTTGCTTATTTGGCATTGGAGCTGCGCTGGAATACGACCTGTCTAGTCGCTCCCGGCGAGCGAGCCGCAGACGCAGCTAAAGATCCCAGTCGTTTTTGGGCAGTGCTGAGTCTGGAAGCTGAGTCTGGAAGCTGAGTCTGGAAGCTGAGTCTGGAAGCTGAGTCTGGAATATTGTTGAATGGAGAGCCGAAGGTTCTCCATTCAACAATATTCTGAGCTGCTTTTGGATAGCCTCTAGGTACAATGGATAAGAATGAAATCAGGCCACAACACTGCCGACAAGATTGAATTCTAAGCTAGAGTTAAATTCTGGGTTAGGATCGATCAGGCTCTCCTTAACTACCCACCCCCGGAGTAGTAGGTTGAACGCCGGCGCAATTCCCGTTGGAATCGCCCTATAGACTGCTGACGGGAACTGGACACGGAATGCCACCTACAAAACTTTCTGATACAGACAAACAAGAGATTCTCTCTCTTTACCGCCAGACAGAAGAAACAACCTCTTCTTTGGCCGATCGGTTTGACGTGAGTACGTCTACAATCAGCCGTATTTTAAAGCAGACCCTGGATGAAGCGGAATATGACACGCTCATTCAGAAAAAGCGAAGTGGAGCAAGCAGATCTGCCGTATCGGATACGGCTGCATCATTGGACATTAGCCAGCTAACCTTAGCTGATTCAACGGTTATTGATGCGGAGATAGTACCAGACGATGCAAGTCTTGAGGGTGCTGCGATTGAACCCGACGGGGTTGAACTTCCGAATTCTTCGCGTCGGCAGCGAAAGCGATCGTCAACGGCGATCGCCAAGCCCGTAAAACCTTCCCCTATTATTAAATCTTCTATTTCTGCCCCCGTTCTGGCAAGTCTTGAAGAGCCTGCCGCTGCTGAGGAGCTTGGTTCCGAGCCAGAACAAGGGGTGCTGGGAGAAATCACGGTTATGGCTGAGCTAGAGGCCGTTGAACGGGACATTCTCAAAAAAGAGCAAGTATTTGACGAACTGGAAGAGGATGACGATGACGACGACGACGATTTAGATGATGACTTGGAGGATGACGATGAGGACGACGATCTTTCTACCGATTCAGACGAGCTGGGCGATCTGGCCTCAATGCATATTCCGGTTGGCAAACCGCTGCACATCTTGCCTCTTTCAGAAGCCGCTATTCCTCGAATCTGCTATCTAGTTGTCGATCGGACATCTGATTTAGTCACTCGACCGCTAAAAGATTTTGCCGAGCTGGGACAAATTCCAGATCACGAAATTCAAGAAAAAACCCTACCCGTATTTGACAATCACCGCGTGGCTAAACGGTTTATGCGGCGGATGCAGCGCGTTGTAAAAATCCCAGATGGTCGGGTGTTTCTGAAGGTTAGTCCCTATCTTCAGGCGAAAGGAATTACTCGACTCTTAATTGATGGACAGGTTTACTCTCTATAGACAGCAATTCTAAGCGTGTTTCAAATAAACTAAGGATGGCGAATTAAATAAAAACCCAAAGTTATTTTTTGAAAGAGAGGCAGAGCCTCTCTTTCAAAAAATAAAGATCTGGTTTTATTTAATCCACTATCCTAAACGGCGCGTTGAAACCGTTATGGCGATTTTTAGATTTGAGTAAGTCTTACGCGATGTATATAGAGGTTCCTGGTTCAGTGAAGTACAAGTTGATTTTTAAAAGCCTTATTCAGCAAGGGTTTTGCCGGGGTCTACTGTACCTCACCCGGCAAAGAACCGCTATAGCAATAGTCATAAAGCTTAGGACATGCTAGCGTCATTCCCGCGCAGGCGGGTATCCACCCCCGCACCTATCGAGCAGATGGATTCCCGCCTGCGCGGGAATGACAGGGAGGCGTCCTATTGATCATGGCTACCGCTATACAACTTTTGATAACTAGTTCAACCTAAATAAAAACCAAATTCTAAAACTCTGCGCCGCCCGCACAGCGGGCGGCGCAGAGTTTTAGAATCTTATATTTAATTAAGCCCACCTAATTAACTATCCGTAATTAGGGTAATGAGTTGCTGACATAGCAAGACGGTTAACCCCTCTCTATCCATCAAACTCATCGTCCTCTGGTTGTAACTGTTTCTGAGGGCTGCTGCCAGTTGGCAAGACCAATGCCGCACCAATAACTCCGATGGAAGCGCTAAAGCCAATCAGCAGCCCTACGGGAATCTGTACCGATCGCCACACCAAGAACCGGAGCGAGACGGGTGTAGCGTTTTGTACCGACACGAGGGCGATCGCACTTACCCAAGTTGCCAGCACCAGCGAAACCAGAAAATTAACCATATAGCTTGTCTTAACTGTTCATCAACGGTAAGTAGATGGGCGTAATTAAATATAAAACCTTAAAAGTCTGCGCCGCCCGCTGCGCGGGCGGCGCAGACTTTTAGAATCTTGTTTTTATTTAGGTTGAATTATTTATTGAGTTTGTAAACTGAATCAAGTTCTTCTGATTAGCCCTGAGGAGAAGACGGACTCGACGCTGGAACACAGTTATCCGTCAGACAAACTAATAAAACCGATTGGATTTTGGCATCGGCTTGAAACTGCTGGGTTTCGTTGAACCCTCCCGTAGGAGAGGGGTAAATCCCTGCTGATTGCTGGCTACCGTTCCCGGTTGCAAAGGAAATGCTGGGCGCAGGCTGGCGCTCAAATCGCACGTATTCGCGCGATTCGTTTTGAGTATTAAACGACAGGGTAGCTCGCCCATACGCTTGCTCCGCTTGGTTGATCAAGCTGCCAGACCCTATACCCTCTGCCGTTTGAAACTCCGGGTTGTCGGTCAATAAGCCCTGAATTGTATCTGCATCGGTAAATGGGCTGCTTGCCAGATACAGAATGTAAAACTGAGTTGTTCCATTTTGAGTAACGGCGATCGCGTCGAAATCTACCATAAAAGGAGATTTCACAGCAAATTCCGCTTGTGGCATTGCTTGCTTTAAAGCTCCTAATGTCATCCCCAGCTTCGCTATCCCAATGCCCTCTGGTGAAATGATCACATCTTCGAGATCTGGAGTGGAAGATGTTGCAGAAGCAGATGGACTAGCTCCGGGTATCGATTCAGAAGCCGTAGACGATGCTGAACTGCTAACCGAAGTGTCTTCGTCCACCGATAGCGCTGATGAAGTAGGGGATTTATTGCAGCCTGCCAACACAGTTAAAAGGCTAGCAAATAAATAATAGTGAATTGCTCGAGTGTTCATGAGTCAGTTGTCTTGTGTCACAAATTGGGGCAGACCGATTACATGCTCGCCAGCGGATTCATCCACAACAGCATAGTGCGCTTTAAATGATTGAAATCCCGGAAGACTTCCTGTCGCATGAATTGACCAATTGCATCCAAAGGGGTGAACGCTGAACCCGTTTGCCACTTCAGGTCTTGCCCTAACGGTGTCAAATGATTGCCCTTCAATGTGTGGAGAGTAGTTAAGTCAGGAAATCGGCGCAACATAACCTCCATTAACGAACCCGTTTGGTCAATATCATCGGCGGTAAACTGAATTAGCAGATTACGTTGTACCAAGTAGTGACGTTCAATCAGGCGAAAGGTTTCTAGCGGAGAGGGGGTGAACTCTACGTCAAACGCCGAGGAAAACTGGGAGAACTGTTCAAAAAAGGGAATCGATCGGCGCGCTGGAAAATTGTTGAAGGATACGAAGACGTTTCCAGCTCGCTCTTGCTGAAGGATGCTGCCAATCAGCAAGTGAAGCTTACAGCCCATGCTGTGTCCTACACCGTAGATGGGCAGGTATCGCCGCTTCAGCACCCGATTTTGTAAATAATTTAGAGTTTGCTCGAAGGCACGAGCAACTTGTCGGGCGATCGCCTCATGATCAAACGTGTTGACAAAGGGAGTAGCAACCACCACGTAGCCCTGCTCTGCCAAGAATTCGAGCAATGCCCGATAGGTCACCTGCGGAGCCGCTGCCACAAATGCACCCCCCAAAAAATGCACAATAGCGGTCGGTCTTGGCGGTACCAGCACCCAGTTACCAGAAATCTCCTGCCAGTCCATAATGATAAAGAATGGTTAAGCCACCTCTATCTTAACGTGAGGGTGATTTTCGGCGTTGCTGATTAGAGAGGCAGAACTAGAGACGCGCTCAGCACGTCTCTAGTTCTGCCTCTCTAATTCTAAAATCCCCACTTCCGTTTGACTCCCACATCCAGATGCAAAATATGCTTTCGGTTGCCTGGATAAATTCCTAACCCACCAGGCCACCAACCTACCAACATAGCGGCAACCTCTCTGCCCATATGGCCAGCCACTACAATATCTACAGCTCCACCACTTAGATGTTGGCTCCGTCTGGCTCCTCCAGCGCGAGAATTGAACGGTTCAGGCCGATACCAAGAGGTAATGCGGAATGGCTTACCAATTTTCTGGCGTGCTTTCTCTAGCTGCCCTGCTACTTTTACGATATTGTCTGCGTGTTCTGTGGTCTGAGGAATGCGGGTGGCACCGTGGGTAGCCTGACCCCAAGTAAACATCCCTGCTGGGACAATTGGCTGGTCAGAAAATACAGTGCCCTTGTTTCCAGGAAGCTTGATTTGTTTGCCTGTATAGGTTTTAGATGTCGGCGGTGGCGTAGGGATGGGTCGCGTAGCAACCGTTGGAGTCGGCTGGGTAGACGTACCAGATTTTTTGATAATTTCGGGCAAGGGGTACACCACGGTGTCATCAAACTTGACTTGAGCGTGCTGCTCGTAGGCGTACCACGTACTCAGCCCTCGAATATATTCTTCCTTGTTGTTGATGGCAAATCGAATGTGGTCGCTAAATTCTCCTGCCGTATCGGCATAGGCATAGGAATGGAGGTCAAAGGTCATTCCTTTAGCGGCGTTGAACAGCTCTTCTTCGGTCAACTCTGAAGAGATCACGGGGCGGCGCTTGAGAACGGTATCTTGAGTAATTTCGATGATTTGGGCAGCGGCTTGCTCTTCGAGGGGATATACGACTTCACCATCGAATACCACTTCAGCAAACCGATTGAAGATAAACCAGGTATTGAACCCTGCAATGGTGCCCTCTTTTAAGGAGAACTTAATGTGTTCATCAAAATCACCCATAGAGTCGGCATAGGCGTAGGACTGAATTTCGTATTCTGTCCCTGCTGCCACCTTATGCTGCTCGTTGGCGGGTAAATGACCCGCATATACAGGGCGGCGCTTAAAGATGGCGCGATCGTCGGTTACTTTTAGTATCTGTTTTGCCATGGAACAATCCTGTTTAAGAACGATAGATGCGTAAGAGGCATTCTGAGATGGCCAATTTCGTTAAATTGAGCAAAAAATACGCAATTTGAGAGAAAACAATACCCTAAGGTATTATTTTTTGGCGAATCGGTACTAAATTTTTGAGCCTATCATAGCAACCTGTTGAGATAACGACAGAAATGTAGGCATTGCTTAACAAGATGCGCCTGGAATTTGCTCAGCACCGTTTCAACCGTTAGGCTGAAGGCGATTTCGAATAGCGCTGTGTGACTTTAAGCACATTTTGTCCAGATTGTAAGGCATATTTTGTCCAGAGCGGCAGCTAAGTAGGTGGGCTTAAGTAAATATTAAGATCCTAAAACCCTGCGCCGCCCGCACAGCGGGCGGCGCAGGGTTTTAGAGTTTGGTTTTTATTTAGGTTGAACTACTTATCACGAAAGGTTCGATCCGAAAAGATGGATTTTGAGTCTTGGCGGCGCTAATGGTATGGTGACAGCTCTTTCGTTCAGCCGCTTACAGTACTCTGGAAGGAGTTCTTCTAGTCCTGATGCGATCAGGGTTGACTAAAATATATGAATTTTTGCAGTGACAATGTCACCGGGATTGCACCCGAAATTCTGTCTGCTCTAATTGCGGCCAATGCTGGAACTGCCATGCCCTATGGCAATGACGCTCTGACTCAGCGCTTAGAGGGGCAGCTAGCAGATTTATTCGAAACTGATGTTGAAATATTTCCTGTTGCGACCGGGTCAGCCGCTAATGCACTGGCGCTCTCGGTGCTATCACCCAGCTACGGCGCGATTTATTGCCATACGGATTCTCATATCAACGTAGACGAATGTGGTGCCCCAGAATTTTACAGTGGGGGCGCTAAGCTGGTGACCTTGCCAGGGATAAATGGCAAACTATCGGCAGATGGTTTAGATTCTGCGCTTAAAAAAGGTGGGACAGGCGTAGTCCACCACGTACAGCCAGCGGCAGTTAGCATTACGCAAGCTACAGAAGCTGGGACAGTGTATCGCTTGGCAGAGGTACAGGCGATCGCCCAGGTTACTCATGCCCACGGGTTGAGGCTGCACATGGATGGAGCACGCTTTGCCAATGCCATTGTTAGCTTGGGCTGCTCTCCTGCCGACGTGACGTGGCGATCGGGAGTTGATGTGCTGTCTTTTGGAGCAACCAAAAACGGAGCTTTAGCCGCAGAAGCTGTTGTTTTCTTTAAGCAGGGGTATGGTGACGAACTTGGCTACCGTCGAAAGCGAGGCGGGCACTTGTTTTCTAAGATGCGATTTCTCTCTGCCCAACTAGAAGCCTATTTAACAGATGATCTGTGGCTCAGAAATGCCACCCACGCTAACCAGATGGCTCAAATCCTATCCGCTGGTTTGTCAGTTCTACCCGATGTAAGACTTTGCTATCCAGTAGAAGCGAACGAGCTGTTTGCTGTATTTCCCGAAGCCGTGATTATGGGGCTGCTAGCCGAAGGGTTTCAATTTTACCGCTGGGATGGAGACGAAGGAACTCTAGTGCGGTTGGTCACAGCGTTTAATACATCAGAGGCGGATGTCAACACGTTTCTGGAATGTACACAGCGCTATATTCGACACTCATCGGGCAAAGTCCTTGCTGATGTTTAAGCCTAAAGTCTCAAAGGCTGCTCTTTCCACCTAGCGGACGGAACAATCTTTGAGATTTTACATTAGGCTACATTTTAGATAAGTAGTTCAACCTAAGTAAAAACAAGATTCTAAAAGTCTGCGCCGCCCGCTGTGCGGGCGGCGCAGACTTTTAGGGTTTTATGTTTAATTACGCCCACTTGCTTAAGTCTTATCGATAATAGCGTCGCTCTAACCAAGACCTCACTTCCGTTTCAGTGGTGAAGCTAGCGGATTCTTGGGTGGTTGGATCATAGATATTCCAGATCGTTACGCCATTTCCCCGACTGGTCTGCCAAACTTTAGGTTCCGTATCTCCTACCGCTTGAACGAACAGGGATTGTAGAAACTTGCCGAAACCAGATGACGGCTTGAGCGCTCTGGAGGAGACTTGGAGTTCACTGTTAACTGCATTTTGAGAGTTGCGATCGCCCCAGAGCTTTGTAGTCGTATCCATATTGAAACTCCTGCGGTGGTGGAAAAACGGTTGGTTTTTGGCTGTGGTTTCACTCTATAAATTTCTACTCAAACAATCAAAAACCTAGATGAATGGGTCATATGAATAAAATTCATAGATGAAAGCCAATAGAGCCGTTATTGTGAAGAAGTTATTTGTCTAAGTTAGAGTCAATAGCATCCACTCAGCGTGTTTCCAATAACTGGTCGCCTTCAACGTAGCGCTGGATAGAGATCATGAATCAAGACAGCATTAAGCTAACCCAACTGCGGGCAATGGTTGCCGTGGCAGAGAGTGGAAACTTTAGCGAGGCTGGGTTACACCTGGGAGTTTCCCAATCAGCCGTGAGCCATGCGATCGCCACGTTAGAAGAAGAACTCGGTGTCATATTATTTTCACGAGGGCGGTATGGCGCACACATTACACCCGTAGGTGAGCGGATGTTACATCACGCCCGTCAAATGCTAAATTTGTTAGATGCAATGGACAAAGAAGCTGCCTTAGCAAAAGGTTTGCAGGGCGGACAGGTTCGCATTACGTCAATTCGCAGTGTTGCTACCCATGTATTGCCTGAGGTGATTGCTCAATTTCGCGATCGCTACCCCGGCATCAGCGTGGCTCTCACTGAATATCGAGGCGATGACAGCATTGAGCAAGCACTCCGCGAAGGACGCGCCGACATCGGCTTTACCTGTCTACCCACCGCTTCAGAGTTTGAAACACTAGAACTCTTCCGAGATGAATACATCGCTCTTTTACCACCCGATGCCAAGCTCAACCACTTACCGCTAACCTGGGAAGAGCTAGCTACTTATCCCATGATCATGCCTGCTGCTAACGATTATTGCTCACTGATTATCGACAATCATCTGACTCAACTAAATCAGTCAATCAGCCCTGCGTACAGAATTACCGAAGACTCCACAATTGTTGGCATGGTCATGCGTGGTCTAGGTGCAACCATCATTGCTAGACTTGCAGCAGAGCCACTTCCAGCCGATGTACAAATTCACGACCTACCTGTACCCCTAGTACGAACCATTCGAGTTATAACCCTCAGAGACGCTCTACATCCACCGTCAGTCTATGCATTTCTGGACACCCTAAAAGGCTCTTTCTCCTGTGGCAATGTGGCCGAAGGGCTAAGAATAAAGGTTTAAGGAATCTGTAATAGAAGCTTCAAATCAACTTGAGCCTAACCAAATCTAATTTACACCTGGCAACTCGTTGGGGAACGGCAGGTGCGAATTGGATTTGGTTTATCATGTAATTTGGTTAAGAAATTTCAAGAAAATTGTGACTACTCAACAACTCCCATCCCTGCAATCCTACGACCTACTCAACTGGAAGTGGCGAGAGCATAACGTCCGCTACACAGTGAAAGGGAGTGGGCAACCCCTCGTCTTGATTCATGGTTTTGGGGCGGCCATTGGGCACTGGCGAAACAATATCCCCGTGCTTGCAGAGGCAGGGTATCGAGTGTTTGCCCTTGACCTTCTCGGCTTTGGCGGCTCTGACAAACCACAACTCGACTACAACTTGGACTTGTGGGAAGAACTGCTGGCAGATTTTTGGACGGAGCATATCCAGCAACCCGCCATATTTGTAGGTAATTCCATTGGGGCGCTGTTAAGTCTGATGGTACTGGCAGACCATCCCCAAATGGCAGCAGGAGCGGTTTTGCTCAATGCTGCGGGAGGGTTGAACCATCGCCCTGAAGAATTAAATCCGCTCTTACGTTTGGTGATGGGAACCTTTACTAAGCTAGTCAGCTCCAACATTGTGGGACCCTTGTTGTTTGAGCAAGTTCGTCGTAAATCCCGCATTCGTAGTAGCCTCCGGCAGGTCTATCGAGATCATGCAGCTATTACCGATGAGCTGATTGATATTATCTACGAACCCTCGTGTGACCAGGGTGCTCAAAAAGTGTTTGCATCAATTCTGACGGCACCGCCAGGCCCCAGTCCGGCAGAACTGTTGCCTCGTGTGACACAACCGCTCCTCATCTTATGGGGTGACGCTGACCCTTGGACACCGATCGCCGGAGCAACAATCTACCAAACGTTAGCAGAACAAGAGCCAAATCGAGTTCAATTTAGGGCGATCGCCAATGCGGGTCACTGTCCTCATGATGAGTACCCTGATACTGTGAATCAACTGATCCTGGCATGGCTTGACAGTCAGCATCTCCAAACACCTAATAAATTTTTGATGTAAATCGGTTTTCTATCTTTGCGAGAAGCTAAACCAAGTCCACGTTGAGAACTGTAGTTTTAGCCCTCACCCCCAGCCCCTCTCCCCAAGGGCGAGGGGAGCCGGAAAAGCTTTCAAAGTCCCTCTCTCCAGGGAGAGGGCTTAGAGCCTTCGGCATATATGAAAAGGGTGAGGGAAAACTCTGGGTTTCAAGTTAGACGAGGTTTAATAGTATTTGTGTGATGATTTTCTGGCATTGCTTAATCCGGCTATGAATTTTAATTTGGCAGGCGCGCCCAGCGCACCTGCCAAATTAAAATTCATAGCTACAGTCAGCGGCACCGATTTTCTGAAGTGCAGACTCTGATGTCTAATCGATAACACTGGCTTTAATGCCCGTACCATCGGTGCCAAGTAGTTCGCTTGCAACAGTTGGGCTTGCAACAGTTGGGCTTGCAACAGTTGGGCTTGCTGCTTTTGCCCCAGCGTTAAAGAAGCTCGATCAGAAAATTTCAGGTGGCTTTCGCTCACCCAAAAGCGCGAGTGATTTTGCTTGTATTCGCTCGGTGCTCTCAACGGCAAGAAAGCGGGGCTTGAATCTGTTAGAGCTGATCCAATCTGCTCTCTGTGCTGGTGCTCCTCTCTTGAATTGAGCATTACCTAGGCAGTTACGATTGCACTACTTATTGCATCAACATCACTACCCAGACGAGACATTATCTGGTTGATTAAGCCTACCTAACTTAATTGCGCTGATCCAATATGTCTAGTTCTATGTTGCTTCCCCGATCAATCATCTGGATATCCCACTGTCCCTCTCGACCCGATTCAAACGCAATGTAACGACCATCAGGACTAATGCTGGGGTTTCTGAACCAGCCTCGATAACCTCCAGTCAAGACTTGAACCAGTTGTGTCACCCGGTCATACAGTTCAACTTCGGGTCTGCCGCTGTCGCTAGCAACGTAGATGATATAGCGAGCATTGTTGCTAATGCTGGGATGTTCGGCGATCGCATCTCGACGATTCAGCCACGGCAAATCGACCAACTGCTGCTCTTGCAAATCGTAAAGCAACAGTCGTCGTCGCCCATCTCGGCCAGAAATAAAGGCTAAGAACCGACCGCTGCTGCTCAAAACAGGCTGCTCATCTGTGTAGGCACTGTTTAGCCCGACCGGATTTGCAGGTAGCGCAGCTAGGGAAATAGACTCAGCCCCTGCTGAAAGACAATTAAAACCGCTCACTATACTAATGAGTAGTAAGCTCAAACCAACAAAAAACCAGCGCCGTACTCTGTAACCAAAGCGTGTTGCCGCTTCGTTAGTCAAAATTGGAGGAGTTATCAGCCTCATCATCCGAGTAATCAATCGGCTGGTAATCTACATAGTCTGCAGGGGGGCGCTCTGACCCACGACGCGTAAGGTCATCGTCAGTCGAACGAGAGCGATTAGAACGAGACGACCCACGCTCGGTTGGGCGAGACGACCCACTGGCACTGCGCGTGGATGGCGTATCCTGAAAATCATCATCCCAGGCACCCCGTTCAGAGCGACTGGGCGCATTATCGTCCCAAGCTCCACGGTCTACAGTGCGAGATGGTGGACGACTGTCAGGACGAGGAGAAGACGGACGGCGTTTACGGGATGTCGGGCTAACAGAGCTAGCCCGTTCTGGGCGATCGCTGCTCCCTCGAATAGAAGGACGACGACGGCGACCTTCATCAGCATAGTCGTCTAAATCATCAGAACGATAGTCGCGGCTGGCTCGAATGCGGCGAGTCGTCGGACGCTCATCCACGGCTGAAAGTTCATCCAGCTCAGCTCGGTATACCCGGCTTACTGGCCGCTCATCATCTGCTGAGGGGGTGTAGCGTTTTGCCTGCTCAGTTGTGGCACCTCGCAAACGAATGGTTTCCAGGGCAAATGCTGCTGCTGCACCAGCCATGAGAAAAAACCCGAAGGTCAAAATTGGATCTAATCGCCAGCCCTGGAAGAAAAGAATTGCGCCACACAGCAACAACACGGCAGCAAGTGCGATGTCCTGATCACGGGCAGATTGAGGCCGAAAATTTCTTAAAAAATAAAGCCCTGCTCCACCTACAGCTAGCCCGATACCTAGCAATGCGGCTGGGTTGCTGCCAAATACCACTTGAGCTAAGACTGGGTGGGGCTGCAAATAGAGCGCACTCACCACGCCGCTCAAATTCAGTCCGAAATCCACCATCACGCTTCTCCGTAAATATGTCCTAATCCTAGCGACTTGAGATGGAAATCACCAGTCAAAATGGCCACTCTAGAATTCTTTCACCATAACTATAGCGATTTTCAATCGCCTGAACCTCAGTTATTTTTGAGAGGTTATAAATTTAAGGTCTTGTAGCGCGGAACGCACTTGGGGTACTCCACGCTACAAGACCTTGAGCAGCCAGTCTATCTAGTTGAGTAAAAGGGCTGATGAGCAAACTAAGAGCGTTGAATTTTATCTTTTTGGCTAATGAACACCAGACCCACCACAACGGGGATCACAACGATGACAAAGCCTGCTAGTAAGCTGTAAAAAAAGTTCATCAATGATGGAGTCATGGAATCTTAATCCTTAATTTTTAGCGATCGCTTCACTTCAATTCTATAGGTCTGTTAACGTCTTGAAAAGTCAGAGGCTAGGGATCTGGGCATTCTTTGATGGCAGCCGTAGCTTAGCCGTTTGTCTTCGCGCTCTTTAGTAGAATAAAAGGAATGTTCGATACGTTGCTTAAGATTTAGGCGTTTATGACTTCTACTGCGATCGCCTCTCTAGGACTAGGGCTAACGTTCGGTTTGATGATTTTGCTGTTCATCTTCCGCATTGTATTGACCTGGTACCCTCAAGTTGACCTGACTCAAATGCCGTTCAAGTTGGTTGCCTTACCCACTGAGCCATTCTTAACGCCAACCCGCAAACTGATTACACCCATTGGTGGCGTAGATATTACACCGATTGTATGGGTAGGTATCTTTAGCTTGCTGCGGGAAATCTTACTGGGTCAGCAGGGCTTGCTGACCATGATGGGGCGATATTAAACCTTGCAGATCAATCGGTTCGTAAATAGGTAATGGTATTGATGTAAGGATTTTTTGATGGGCACGCTAAGCCCGCCCATCAAAAAATCCTTAGGATCGCGGATTAAATAAAACCTAATCTTTTTTTGGAAGTGCCGCGCGGAGCGCGGCACTTCCAAAAAAAGATTACAGGTTAATTAATTTGCAATCCTTACCAATTTAGATATGGTAATTTCTTCAGAATCCGCCTTACTTTTTAGACGACTGCATCATTTGTTCTACAAAATTGGTGTAAACATTGCCGTCTAGAAAATTCTGATTTTCCAAGATTTTTTGATGAAAGCCAATGGTGGTAGGCAGGCCCGTAATGGCAAACTCTCTCAGAGCGCGCTTCATCCGGCGAATGGCAGAGGGGCGATCGGGTGCCCACACAATTAACTTACCAATCAGAGAATCGTAGTAAGGCGGAATTTCGTAGTCGGTATAGACATGAGAATCCATCCGCACTCCGTTACCTCCTGGGGGCAGATAGCCACTAATTCGGCCAGGATTAGGACGAAAGTTTTGATCCGGATCTTCGGCGTTAATCCGACATTCAATTGCATGTCCTCGCAGTTGTACTTGATCCTGCGTCAACTGCAAGGGTTCACCTTGAGCCACCCGGATTTGCTCCGCGATTAGATCTAGCCCAGTAATCACTTCAGTTACGGGATGTTCGACTTGAATCCGGGTGTTCATTTCCATAAAGTAGAAACGCCCCGATTGATCGAGCAGAAACTCGATGGTGCCTGCCCCTGTGTAGTTAATAGCTTGGGCAACGCGCACTGCTGCCGATCCCATCTTTTCACGCAGTTCGGGAGTAAGTGCAGGGCTAGGCGCTTCTTCAAGCAGCTTTTGATGCCGTCGCTGAATCGAACAATCGCGTTCGCCCAGATGGATGACGTTGCCGTGGCTGTCGGCTAAAATTTGAAACTCAATATGGCGGGGACGTTCAATAAACTTTTCTAGATACACTCCCCCATTGCCAAAGGCCGCCTCAGCTTCCCCCTGGGCCGCAAAAAATAATTTGACTAGCTCATCTTCAGCCCGCACCAAACGCATTCCGCGACCGCCACCGCCCGCTGTGGCTTTGATCATGATTGGATAGCCAATCTCACGGGCGATCGCCAAAGCTTCGCGTTCATCGGTTAGCAGTCCCTCGCTACCGGGTATCGTCGGCACTCCGATGCGCTGCATTGTTTCTCGCGCCGTAGACTTATCGCCCATTGACCGCATCGAATCAGGGGAAGGGCCAATAAACGCAATTTGGTGATCGGCACAAATTTCTGCAAACCGAGCATTTTCTGCCAAAAAGCCATAGCCCGGATGAATTGCGCTGACGTTACGGGTTAGCGCTGCCGCAATAATATTGGGAATATTGAGATAGCTTTTACTGCTGGGGGGTTCACCAATACAGACCGCTTCGTCAGCCAGTTGAACGTGGAGGGCATTGCGATCAATTGTGGAATGTACGGCAACCGTAGCGATCCCCATTTCCTCGCAGGTTCGGAGAATGCGAAGGGCAATTTCCCCTCGGTTAGCAATTAGAATTTTTTCGAAACGCATCTTATACGGCTGGGAAACAGGGACTAGGGATAGAAATGAGCAACTAGCCAGTGTTCTGAATTTTACGCCGAATTGGGTAATCCAAAGATACAGAGTTACAAAATCGAGATTTTAGCAATAACACAGCATAGGGTGAGAATTACCAACCAAACCCTTCAGGAAATACCTTGAAGACTCTAGTTAGCCATTCCCACCCTATGGAGAGGATGAAGGATGATTTAGTCAGGCTTGGAGTGCTAAGCCTTTTGCCCCTGACCCCGCTTAATCAGCCGTTGCTAGCTCAATCAGCCGTTGCTAGTTCAGTGGCTCCGCGATTGCGCTTACGGGTCAATAGACTAAAGAGTTGAATGCCGATCGCCTTGATTAGATTGCCCTCTAGCTCTTTGAACACAGTCATGTTCATGCCAAAAGCAGCATTGGCCTCTTCAACAATGCGATCGCCAGTGGCATCATCAATTGGCAGACTATCTAACCGTTCACGATAGACCCGCTTGAATTCTTTCTCATCTGGAATCTGCTCAAATTCGTAGAATGCTAGTCCCTTATTCTCTGTAAGACCCATAGCATTCTGAGCGATTTTTTTGAGGATTTGACCACCAGAGAGGTCGCCCAAATAGCGGGTATAAAGGTGAGCAATCAGCAGTTCTGGCTCGGTATTGCCTACCTCGTGAATGCGGCTCACATAAGCCTGGGCGGCCTCTGATGCTACGGCAGCATCTTTCCAATTGGTGCCGAAGTAGTAGGCCAAATCTTGCTCAAGGCTAGCTCTGCGGTTCAATTCAGGAAAGTAGAGTTTCCCAAGAATGGGATGCTCCCGATGACGATACATTTCGTCTTCCATAGCTGAGTAGACGTAATAAAGATTGGCTACTAGCTTGCGGTAAGACGTTGGCTCCACGGTGCCTTTGAGAAAACATGCGACAAACCCGGTGTTTTCCGCCATGGTATGCGCTTTTTTGGTTCCTTCGCGGAGTTTGGTTGCTAAATTACTGCTCATTCTAAAATCCTACTAAACGTCTTAGCTAAATGCGTCTCATCGCGCCTTAAGTGCTTGTTCTCTCTCATGTCTGCCTAGTGTTTATCATGCTCTCGGCAGACTGGCGTGTTCTCTCAAGTATGGACACTTAACAAGTTTGGCAGTCCTAAACGGCAATGATTTTCTGAGGTAAGGGCAAAGCCTGCGCTTCAGAAAATCACCGCGTCAATTACTGCTACCACAATTTTACAAGGGCACCTAATCTGTTAGCGTAGACCGATTTGATGAGAGTTTTTGTTAAAAATTTTTACGAGCGATCGCTCAAACCCTTAAACAGTCAGAGAATAATCGCCAAAAGCTATTAAAAAATGAGTCTACCTATTGGTTACGCTTAACTCTCAGCATCGTCTAGATCTATGCCTTTAATCGGAAAACGGTAAAAAATTCCGCCCTGCTCATCGACATCAAAGTTGGCGCTAAATTCTTTTGCTCTTTCGTCTAAAAACTCTTTGGCTTTATCCCCAGAAAGATTAGCTGCCATAGAAAATTGCATCACACCAACGCACCCGTCATTTTCTTTGGCAACTTGAAAGAACGTGGATCGAAGGCGATCGCTTTCTTTGACTTGGCTCTCTCGGTTTAAGCTCCAAGCAATCCATCCACCCCAAGCAGTCAGCGGGATACCTAACATGAGGCATCCAGCAAACTGTTCTGCTTTGGCTTGAGGACTCTCGTCTTGCTCAAATGGGATAGAGATGGCGGCAATTAAGAAGATTCCACCAAGCGCTAGCAACATTCCAGAAGCAATCTGTTTGAATAATCTCACTGGTCAATCGTGTAGGTAGGCGTAAACAGAACGGGTACAGAGAGGAATTTACCAAAACCAATGGGATTCCCCCTGTACAATCTATCCAATAGTGCCTCATAGCTCCAAGATTAAAGCGACTCGTAGGAAAAGTTTGTGTTCGTGCAAATCGCTCTCTAAGATCAGCAACGCCCACAAAAAAGCTTTTACAGATTACACCCGTACTACTTCTAACAATCGCGAAAAGTAAAATTGCGTTTTCGTCATGGCATTTCGCTCTACCTTCCAACCGTTGGCTTCTAGTGCCTTCACTACGTCAGCTTCACGATGTAGGTAAGCGCGAGTTGCTTTACTTGGCCCAGGGAAGAAGTCACCAATTTTCTTTAGCAGGCTGTAAGCAAGTGTCTTAGGCGCAAAGCTCAAAATCAAGCGGTCATCGGCTAACGAGCTAAGGTGAGCAATCATTTGAGCGGCTTGTGCTTGTGGGTAGTGGATCAGTACGTCTAAACACACTACAGTATGGTATTTTCCGCTCAGCGATTCTAGATCCTGCACGGCAAAAACTGGGTTATCCGATTGCCCTAGTTCGGCGATCGCCCGTTCTTGCGCCTCGCCCACCATTTTTTCGGAAATGTCGCTGGCAAATATCTTCGCTCCCATTTGGGCTAGGGGAATACTGAGACTGCCCACACCACAGCCAGCGTCACAGATCGTTAGCCCAGGCAAATTAGCATCTGCTTTTAGCCAAGAGATCACGGTATCGACGGTTTGCTGGTGCCCTTTGCGGATATCGAGTTGAACTTTGTTGACCTCTCCCTCACCATAGATCCGCCGCCAGCGATCAAATCCTGTGGCGTTAAAGTATTCTCGGACGACAGTTTTGTCATCGATTACGTTACTCATAAATGCAGCACTTCTAAATAAACTAAATAAACAGGGTAGTGGTATTGAGGTAAGTATTTTCAGATGGGCGGGCTTCGCCCCGCCCATCTGAAAATACTTACAAGTTTAGGACTACCATAAACAGTTCTCAAGATTGCAAGTAGTCATTGAGGCATCAGAGAAGCGTTGGCTTGCCTGCACAGAGCGCGTGTAGAACATTTACAGGCTGACTCAGCCGTGCCGGAATTTTAGGCAGTAGCACTGGCGCTAGCATTTTCGGCAGGCTTAATGCCACCCATGCGAATTTCGGAGCAAAAGGACGCTGTACGAAAGCCTCCCGATTGCTTCAGAACACTAGTCCGCAGGCGCAAGTTGGGGCTAGCAAACCACAGTCGTTCTTCGGCAGATAGAGTGTCATCCTCGGTAGTTAACACTAAGACATCATCTTTGCTGATTGCATAGCGTCCTGCAACCGGAGCTTTTTCTACAGAATCTTGTGTCCGCAGCAGTTTTCCTTCATTAGGGTTTTCTGAATGGGCAATGGGGACTAACACCGTAGAACCCGCAGGCTTTTCTTTATCCCACTCCATCTTGCCATCCCAAGTTACCCGAATACCACACAGTGCCAGGGTTGGATCAACTGCATACTGTTCGCACAGAGCAATAATTGCAGGGTCATCCTTAGGCAACATTTCAATCAAGAGGTTGGACTTTCCACCTTCAGATTGATTAACCGCAAGGTGATGGCTAGAGCGTTGCGAAAACCACTTGCCACTGCTTTGCTGAAAAAATTCGACAATATCCATGAGAGTGGGAATACGATACGACGCTTAGGGGTTGGAACTTTTTGCCTTATTTAACTTTTGACCTTATTTAATGACGTTGCCGTTTGGCACAACGAAGCATTAGACAGACATGGTTTAGGCGGTTTTGCACAGGCATCGTTAAGGTAGTTTGCAAAAAAGTAGTTTGCTTTGATCTGAAGCAACTTTTACAAGCAACTCAACGTCTAGATTCCGTAAAGCCAACATCTTTTATCTTAATAGCGATCGCCCTTCGCAATTTGCATCTCCACCCAGATCTAGTTAGATTCTTAGCTTTGAGCACCGCCAGATCGATGGGCAATCTTTCTACTAGGTATGACGGATCTCACGAACTTGTTTTGTTTGTTCAGTAATTACTGAACATTTAGAATTTGCTATGATGGTTATGTAAAGCAAACGTTACAGGTAGCGTAACAACTTTGACTTGGGAAGTACCCTCCAATACACACCTTGAAATAGTCCCCCTTGAAACAGCGCATCTCGAAAAAGCGCACTTTGTGGAAGAAGTGGGTCTTATGTTTGAGCTAGTGGGTCTGCCGCGCATGGCTGGGCGTATTTTTGGCTGGCTGTTAATTTCCGAGCCAGTGCAGCAATCTAGCAGCGACCTAGCAGGAATACTGCAAGCCAGTAAAGGTTCCATTAGTACCACCACTCGTCTACTGATTCAAATTGGCTTAATTGAACGGGTCAGCTTACCAGGCGATCGCCGAGATTATTTTCAAATCAAACCCCACGCCTGGTCGCAGATGACCGAACAGCACATCTCCCAAATCGCCGCCTTCCGCAAACTGGCAGAGCGAGGGCTAGACTTGCTGAAAGGCACTCCACCACCTGTGCAAAAGCGCCTCCAAGAAATGCGAGACATTCATGCCTTTCTAGAACGAGAGCTACCCTTACTCCACCAACGCTGGGAAGAAGAGGCCGCATTGCTACAAGGACACAAAACCCAAAATAGTAATTTATAACTTTCATCCTTTCTGCTCCTGCTGCTCAGAGGGCACGCCATGTCCCGCTTTATCCCTTGTCATTGCCCTTCATTCCTCCTTGTTTCCCTCTCATGACTATGCAAATTCCTTTGATTGGTAAAGTCAAAACGCCTAGGCCCTGGGTTTTAGGATTAGTGGCAGCAGGCTTGGTTGGCGCTGGCACAGTGGCAACCATAGCCGTTCGACAGAATAGCTCAGTGTCCGATATCAGCAGCTTGACCGTACCCGTAGAAACCCAATCGCTCACGGTACGGATTGCGGCCAATGGCAAGGTACAGCCGATTCAAACTGTGAACTTGAGTCCTAAAAACTCTGGGATTTTGGCAGAGCTGTATGTGGAACAGGGCGATCGCGTCCAAAAGGGACAACTGATTGCCCGGATGGAAAGCAACGATATTTCGCCCCAGTTAACTCAGGCTCAAGCACGAGTTGAGCAGGCTCAAGCGCGATTGGCTGCCTTACGAACAGGCAACCGTCCCGAGGAAACCGCTCAGCGTCAGGCCGATGTAGAGCAAGCTAGTGCCCGTGTCCAAGATGCCCAAGCGCGGTTAAACCTCGCAACCGAGCGGCTTCAGCGCAACCAGCGCCTCCAAAGCGAAGGGGCAATTTCTATAGACTCGCTGGATGAAGTGACTCGAGAATCTGAAAGTGCCCGCGCTAACTTAGAGCAGAATCGCGCCAGCTTTCGCTCTGCCCAAAAATCTCTCGAACTCTCTCGCAACGGCAGTCGCATCGAAGACATCGCTGATGCGGAAGCTCAACTCAAAGAGGCATTGGGAAATCTAGCCTCGGTACAAGTGAAACAAGAAGACACTCTAATTCGCGCTCCGTTTAGTGGCGTTGTAACTCAGAAGTACGCTACCCAGGGAGCGTTCGTCACCCCAACCACCTCTGCCTCAGATGCAACCTCCGCCACATCAACTGCAATCGTAGCAGTGGCTGCTGGTCTAGAGGTTTTGGCAGAAGTACCTGAGGTCGATATTGGCTCTCTTAAGCTGGGTCAAGCTGTTGAAATTCAAGCTGATGCCCTGCCTGAGCAAGTGTTTGAGGGGCGAGTTAGGCTCGTCGCGCCAGAAGCGGTCGTAAAGCAAAACGTGACTTCGTTTCAGGTACGGGTCGAGTTAACCAGTGGGCAAGACAAACTGCTGTCGGGTATGAACGTAGATTTAACCTTTTTAGGCGATCGCCTCACCAACACCCTCGTGGTGCCTACCGTTGCCATCGTCACTAAAGACGGACAAACGGGTGTCCTGATTCCTGATCAGACCAACAAACCTGAGTTTCGTCCTATTACTATTGGCACCGCTGTGGGCGACCAAACCCAAGTTTTAGAGGGGATTGAGTCTGGCGATCGCGTCTTTATTGACTTACCCGCCAAAGATGCTCAGAAGTGGATGAACCCCAATGAAGAGCCGGAAAATTGAGAACTCTCTGGCGTAAATCGTTTTTTAGCTTCGCTGAAACACCATTCACGCGCTCCAACCAGCAGTTATGCAGACTGACTGAAAATCTTGATCCTTCGCTCATGAAAAACCAAGGTTCAACTCAGATCTAACCCTAAGAACCCACGATCTCCCAATGGATATTCTCGAAAGCGTCAAAATGGCAGTCAAAACATTGACTGCAAATAAATTACGAAGCACCCTCACCATGCTGGGGATCATTATTGGTAATGCTTCAGTGATTACGATGGTGGGCGTGGGTCAGGGGGCACAGCGGTATGCCTCCGAACAGTTTGAATCGTTAGGCCCCAATGTACTGTTCGTAATTCCAGGCAGTAGCGAGTCGCGTAACAACACTTTAAGTACCCCTCGCAACCTGACCTTAGAAGATGCAATGGCGATCGCTGCACAAGTTCCCACCGTCAGCGGTGTAGCGCCGCAACTGCAAACCCAACAGACCGTCATCTACAGCAATCGCAGCACCAGTGCCCTAGTCCTGGGTACAACGCCAGACTTTAGCCCCGTTCGTACCTTTGAAGTAGCCGAAGGGCGCTTTATCTCTGATCTAGATGTACAACGGGGCACACGCTCTGTAGCATTAGGGTCAGACTTGGCCAAGAGCTTATTTGGTGCATCTGACCCGCTAGGGCAAACCATTCGTATCAAAGACATTAGCTTCCAGGTGATTGGAGTCATGGAATCAAAAGGCGCATTCCTAGGCAATAACCAGGACGATGTTGCCTACATTCCTTTGAGTACTATGTCTGACCAAATTACAGGCAATACCTCGCCCTATGGCACTGAAATCACGTTTATTTCTATTGCCGCCCGTAATGAACAGTCTGTTGGGGCAGCTCAATTTCAAGTGACTAACCTGCTGCGGCTGCGGCACAAAATCGTAGACGAAGATGATTTCACCGTTCGCACTCAAAAAGACGCGTTAGAAATTGTGGGAAATGTGACGGGGGCGCTAACGATTATGCTAGCGGCGATCGCAGGTATCTCCCTCTTTGTTGGCGGCATCGGCATCATGAACATTATGCTCGTCTCCGTCCGTGAGCGCACCCAGGAAATTGGCCTACGGAAGGCGATCGGAGCGTCTCAAGATGACATCCTGGTACAGTTCATTATCGAAGCCACCATTCTGGCAGCTCTCGGTGGTGCCATAGGTACCTTAATCGGTGTGGGCGGTGTCACCTTAGTTTCAGCCGTCAGCCCTCTTAAAGCGTCTGTCTCTCCCGCTGCCGTGCTAATGGCCGTTGGGGTTTCTAGCGGCATTGGGCTATTTTTTGGCGTAGTTCCCGCTCGTCAAGCCGCCAGACTTGATCCGATTGTGGCACTCCGAAGCGCCTAGTTCTCATAATAGTTTTTGTGAAAGGGTGGCCAAGCCGCTCTTTCACAAAAACTATGAAAAGTGCTTTCCTTTCACCCCTCATCCTGCATGAAAACCATCATCCGCTTTGAACATGTTTCCAAAGTTTATGGTTCTGACAATACAGAAGTCCGCGCATTGTCAGATGTCAACTTGACAGTAGAAGCTGGAGAATACTGTGCCATCATGGGGCCTTCTGGGTCGGGCAAATCTACCGCTATGAATGTAGTTGGCTGTCTCGATCGCCCCACCAGCGGCAGTTACTACTTGGATGGTGTCGATGTGGCACAGCTCAACGATCAGGAACTAGCACACATTCGTAACCGCAAAATTGGCTTTGTATTCCAGCAGTTTCACCTCCTGCCCCAATTAAGCGCCATGGAAAACGTCATGTTGCCGATGGTCTATGCCGGGGTACCGCTACATCAACGGCAAGAACGAGCAACCGAGGCTCTTACACGGGTTGGGCTGGCCAATCGGTTGAACAATCGACCCAATCAGCTTTCGGGTGGCCAACAGCAGCGGGTGGCGATCGCCCGTGCCATTGTCAACCAACCCGTTCTTCTGTTAGCAGATGAACCCACTGGAGCACTCGATTCTCAAACCACTCAAGAAGTCATGAACATCTTTGCCGAACTCAACGCGAGCGGCATCACAGTAGTTATGGTCACACACGAATCAGAAGTGGCACGTCTTACACGCCGCGTCGTTTGGTTTCGAGATGGCCAAGTGGTACATCCTAACCTTTCTCCGTCAGATTTAGCTCAGGTTACAGTTGCCGCCGTGTAAATTACCCCCGCTAGATTCGCTTGCTTGCCCTGAGCTAATCTGACTTGCCATATTGAGTTGCCGCCGTGTAAATTACCCCCGCTAGATTCGCTCCCTCTAATCGAGTGTGGTTCAAATTGGCATCACTCAAATTTGCCTTCCACAAATCTGCACGGCGTAGATCTGCCCACGTCAAGTTTGCCGAACTTAAATCGGCTTCACTTAAATAGGCTTCTTTTAAATTTGCTCCACTCAAACTTGCTTCTGTCAACGTTGCCCCAGTTAAGTCCACCCCGCATAGATTGCCATCCTCTAAGTTAGCTCGACTCAAATTAGCACCTGCCAAATCTGCTAGACACAGATTCGCTCCCACCAAGTCTGCTTCACTCAAATCTGCCTGGCGGAGATTAATGCCCCTCAAATCTGCACCCTTAAGAATGGCTCGTCTCAAGTCTGCACCAGAAAAATCTGCGCCCTTCAAGTCTGCGCGGCTCAAATCTGCGCCCCGCAGCGTTACGTTTTTGAAACGCGTACTCTTCAAATCTGCATCTGCTAATTGGGCATCGTTCATAGCTGCTTCACTCAAGTCAGCATTTTGAAGCAACACCCTTTGCAAGTTTGTTTCTCGTAAATTAGCACCACGCAGATCAGCGCCTTCTAAATTTGCTTGCTGCAAGTTAGTCCGGCTCAGATCGGCTCGGTTTAAGTTGGCTCTCCGCAGGTTTGCTTTTACGAAGATCACCTCTCGCAGCCGCGCCCGACTCAAATTTGCCTCTGGCAAATCAGCACCCGTAAAATCAAGCAACTTTTCAGTCTCGGTTGAGCTGCTTTGCCGCCATTCATTCCACGCGCTAACACCCTCCCGAAGCAATGCTAGTAAATTGATGTCTGTCATAAATCTGTCATAAATATTTAGGTGCTGCTGATTTTATAGCTATAGACGGATTGGTTAGGACGGGGTGCAGGGGTGGAACCCCTGGCTGGGGGCAAAGCCCCCACACCCCCTTTGATCCCAGTGTCCTAACCTTTGTGGCGACAGCTATATGTATGAATTTTTTTGAAAGAAGTGCTTTGCGCCCCTTTCAAAAAAAATTCATACCCAGATTGAATAATGCCGATATTTACTCTGCATCACTGTAGTTATTCCTTTTCAATCTACTGATGAGCTTCCCGGATGATCTGGAAAAGTCTTATTGGAAAAAAAATGGAACCCACTACAAGACATACCCCTTAACAAGACACGAAACCCCACTGGCACAGTCTTGTGTCGGTTGAGAACAAAATCCAGATACTATTTGAAGTCAATGCTCCTAGTGGAATCACCGACAGATTCCACTGCATGTTTAGTCTTTTAGTTAAATGTCCGGATTGAGAAGTAATACCTTGTAAGTCAAGATGCCTATATGTCTGCATCTACTGGGAACCTATGGATTTCATCGTCACCGTGTTTGTTGTTCTTACATCTCTGGTTTCAGGTTTTGACTCGTCCTTTCTCACCGACTATCAATTAAAGAATCCACCTTGTAATGTCTCCTATGTAGAGTGTCAGTAGCGATCGCCCCCTCGTAATCTGCATTCCTAAATTGACTCGCCTCAAATCTATTGGAGCTGAGCAGCCATAGCCATTTGAAATAACTCAGCCAAGATGTAAAGACTGCCCCAGCGCGCTAGGTGCAGGTTGTCTTGCTATACAGTTATACGCCCCTCATAGCTTACGCGCAGAATATCGATCGCACAGAACATCGATATTTCATTGACAGTTATTGTTACAGCGGCTGGAACACGTTCTTCTTTGGGTAGTCCTAACTTATTTGGCTAGTCCTAAACCTGTATAAGTAGTTCAACCTAAATAAAAACCAAATTTTAAAACCCTGCGCCGCCCGCACAGCGGGCGGCGCAGGGTTTTAAAATCTTATATTTAATTAAGCCCACCTACTTACAAGTTTAGGACTACCCTTATTTAGAAGCGGCGTTCAGTATGCTTTCAAGCCAAAAATGATAGCAATTTCTTTAGTTTTACAAAACCACAACTAAGCATCCATTATAGAAAGATGATGGATTGAGAGATGCACTGTGGACGGTTTTTTGAATCTTAGGAAGCCAGCAGGATTTACCTCTCACGATTGTGTGGCGCGCGTACGACGCATATTGGGGATGAAGCGAGTGGGTCATGGTGGAACACTTGATCCGGCAGCTATAGGTGTACTGCCAGTTGCTCTGGGCAAAGCAACTCGCTTGCTACAATTTCTGCGACAAGACAAGGCCTATCACGCCACTATCCGATTTGGTCTCAGAACAACAACAGATGATCTAGATGGTGAAGTGCTAGAAAACAACCCGGCTCTTGGGTTAGAGCTAGCGAGTGTAGAATGTTTGTTGCCAAAATTTCGAGGTACTATTCAACAGATACCGCCTCGCTACAGCGCCATTCAAGTAGGTGGTAAACGAATGTATGACCTAGCACGGGCAGGAGCAGTAGTAGATGTACCCGTACGAACGGTGGAGGTGAGTCACCTTGAAGCGGTGGGGTGGCGATCGCAAGACTTCCCTGAATTAGAGTTAACAATTGCCTGTGGTGCTGGCACTTACATTCGCTCAATTGCTCGTGATTTAGGCGAATTACTAGGGACGGGCGGTGTCTTAGCCTCTCTAGTTCGGACTGAAAGCCATGGGTTTAGTCTCGCAGACAGCCTTACGATTGAGGCACTAGAAGCTCAAGCGCAGAACCATATCTTTCAACCTTTAAAACCAGAACACGTTCTCACACATCTTCCGCGGCTTACTCTTAATCCAGCCGAAGCAAAACGCTGGAGCCAAGGTCAGCGATTGATTGCTTCAGAAGGTAATTTGCCGTTGGTGTTAGATAATCCCATCGGCATCTACAACGAAACCGAAGTCTTTTTGGGTATTGGGCGCTGGCTCAAAACAGAAGATGGTGAATTTTTAGCCCCGTGGATGGTATTTGGAGAATAAGAACCTGCACGAGTAAGATTCTGCTCTTTAATCCCAAGTTGAGACGGAACGTAATACATCCGGAATGGGAGTATGTTGGGGAAACTCTAGCTGCGTTTCGCGCAAGCCTAAATACCCAGACTCTGTAAATGAAAGCAACATTCGTTGCAGAGCAATCCAGACATCAGAGTCAAACTCCCAGTCTCGATCAAAAGGAGAGCGAACGGCGATCGCCCGTAATGCCCAAAAATAGTTGTTTCGCACTAACGAGCCACTTTTTTTGTATGGAGGTACATCCTCCTTATGCAAAAACAACACTTCATCCTCGATTCTGGCTCTCATGCAACCGCTCAATCTAACTAGTACACTTGCTCTATTCAATTATAAGTAGGTGGGCGTAATTAAACATAAAATCCTAAAAGTCTGCGCCGCCCGCGCAGCGGGCGGCGCAGACTTTTAGAATCTTGTTTTATTTAGGTTGAACTACTTATAATTGAATAGAGCAAGTGTACGCAGGTCACGCTCGGCTTGATTATTGGTAAAAGGAACCTCAAGGTGGCTGAGGAATCGTAATATAGCTGTCGCCACAAAGGTTAGGACACTGGGATCAAAGGGGGTGTGGGGGCTTTGCCCCCAGTCAGGGGTTCCACCCCTGCACCCCGTCCTAACCAATCCATCTATGGCTATACGTCGGCTTGGAAGGCGTGCAAGCGCAGCAGAAAATTATGCCCGACGCGACGTTTAGGGCGACCCCTTGAACCAGAGCGCGGTAGCGGGACTTGTTGCTGATGCAACGCCAGTCCCCGGGCGACAATCTGGCCATACAGTTGAGTGAGACGGGTTTGCAAGGGTGGTGGAATGCCTTGGTCGTAGCGATGCTTCAGGCGACAGGCCAAGCGCAGCATCCGAGTCATTGCGCTAGCCCAGCCTTCGTGCTCAATGGTGCTGAGGGCATTGAGTTCTCGTAAGTGATGGGCATTGCACAAGCTATGACTCACCCCGTTGAGTTGGAAATAGGATTTCCAATGGTCATGCACGACCACCCCTTGAAGAAACTCTCCTTCAACCCGTTGCTGACTGTGCCCACAGTACTTTTGTTGTACCTGATGTTCGGTGACGACGACATTCAATGGCGCTACGTCAAACACTTGTCGCTTCAACAGCTTGCTAAGAGGCTGTTACTTTAGCTCACCGCCACACCCAGGACAGTGCGCCGCTACCGGGTGAATCACGACTTGCTCCGGTTCACTCACAGCCTCTAGAGTCGCTCCCGCATGCTCCAGTTGCCCTCCAGTTGCTCGCTTGCTTTTACCTCTGCTTGCTTTTACCTCTGAGGCTTTGTGTGCGTCGCGGGGCTTTGCTAAATCCGTCACTTGAGGGGGGCTTTGAGCTGGTCTGGCTATTGAGCCCCAGTCGGCGCTCGATCTCGGCCAATCGATTCCGTAAGGCTTGATTCTCGGCCTCTAGCTCTGCTATTCGTTGTAGCGCTTCCTCTAGTTTCATGGCAAAACATTACTACAGGTTCGCTCTTTTTTCCACTATTCTGCGCCTATGCTTAGGCAATTACATTTTTTTTGAGTTTTACCAATCCAATTCCTAACCGTCTACGTATTTCCTCCTAGAGCGCGATCCCCCTCCCCCCTTGGGGGATTTCCACCAAGCCCCGCTCTGGGCACTTTCAGGAGTTACTACGATGGACACTAAGCCAAAGACAGGTATTCGGGATGTTCTGAAACGAATTACCCGCTTTCAGCCCAAGAAGGCGATTGGGATTGGCGCACTGGCTGGGCTGATGGCATTGGCATCATTCGGTCTGACCAGCACCCTCACGCCTCCTCAAATTCAGGCATCTGACCACGATGACGGCGATATTGATGTGAGAAGCCGTGCGCTGAGTCTGACGGATTTGTATGTGTTTCGAGAAATCGATCAAAACCCTGGAGCTGGACAAGGCGATTTGATCTTGGTGATGAACACCAACCCGCGATCGCTGGCACGTCAGCAATATTACTTCAGCAATAATGCCCAGTACGACATCAACATCGGGCGAGTTGGCAACGTAGACAGAGCTGCCAATGGCATCGCCGATCTCACGTTGCGATTCACATTTGGTGAGCCTAATGCAGGTAATCGGCAGCGGATTACGCTCAACGCGATTGACAGAAATGGTCGCACAGCCGTTGTTAACCAAACCACTAACGGCGCACGTATCCTGACCACCCCAGTCACGGCCACTACCCCTACCCTCAACCCCGTTACCGTTCGCGGTGCAAACCTGACTGTGTTTGCCGGATTGCGCGAAGACCCATTCTTCTTTGACGTAGAACAGTTCTTCCGGGTGCGGGCAGGGTTGGCAGGTCTAGGTCCCTCCGTTGGCTTTCGTCCTGCTGCTACCGCCCAAGACTTTACCAAGGGCTACAACGTCAACGCCATTGTGGTGCGGGTACCTAAGCGATTTTTGGCAGGCGGCAATGCTGGTATCAACACCTTTGATGCCTGGTTAGCCATCAACATCCCTGACCCCAGAACGGGTCGCTTTGTACAAACCGAGCAGTTTGGTCGTCCGGCTGTCAACGAAGGCCTAATTCTCAATCAATCAACGCTGGCAGCCTACAACCGTCTTCAGCCACGAGGGCTTAATCAGGCCATTCTTAACGAAGCCACAGCAGTGTTAGGAGCCTTAGGAAACAGCTCTGCACGCATCGGTGTCTTGGCGGGTGCGTTCTTTCCCGATGTCATGCGGATTGATACCACTGTAGCTAGCGGGTACGCTAACAAGATCAATGCTTTGGGTGCACCCTCCGCTGGACGGATGCTTTTGGATGATGTGATTGACATTACCCTGAGCGTGCTGAGCAACGGAGCGGTTACATCTGACAACGTTTCGTACACGGGCGCACCGGGTAACCCCGGACAGGGACACCAGCCCTTGTCTACTTCGTTCCCATACCTGGCTCCAGCGAATTAGGCTCATAGCCTAATTCAGATTCAATAAACTTCTTGCGTGAATGCTTTTTCGTGAGCGTGAATCGTTTCCCGGCGAAGCCGGGAAACGATTCACGCAAGAGGTCTAATAGTTTTTTGTGAACGGGCATTTTGTGACTCGTTCACAAAAAACCAATCAGAAACTATATAAAACGCCAGTTGTCTACAAGCCAACAAAACGGGTTTAACGTACGGAGGTTGTTTTTTCGTGCGATTTCCATGAAAAACAATCCTTCTTCTAGAATTTGCTCCCTGTCTCCTCAAAAACTATGAAACAACTTACAGCACTGTCTCCCAGACTGGGGAAACGTTGGTGGCTCGTGGCATTGGTCGGAGTGCCCCTGACGAGTGGGCTGTTGTGGCTAGCACAAGTTGACTGGTCGTCTCAGTTGGAGGAGTTAAGCAGGTTAACAGGGAGTCGGCTGGATGCGCCATATCGCTATCCGTATTCCGATTCACTGTCACAGAGCAACACTCCTACAGCACGGACTGAGCAGGAAATCGCGCACTATCAGCAGGCTGTGCGTCAGAACGGTGGTAGTGGATTGGATGAAGGAGCCTTGGCGATCGCCTATCTGCAAATGGCGCGAACCACGGGGCAGGGACATTGGTACTTGTTGGCAGATCAAGTCGCCCAACAGTCGCTAACCAAGTTGCCCGTTAACAATTCGGCGGCGCTTACGGTACTGGCACGCGTTGCCGAAGCCCAGCACGACTTTACCAACACGCTCAAGCTGGCAGGACAAATACCTGACCCGAAAGAAGCGATCGCCCTGCGCGTCACCACCCATTTAGCATTGGGCAAGCTTTCTGATGCCAACCAGGCAGCTCAAGAACTCGTAGATTTAACCCTTAGCCCCAACTCTTTTATGCTTCAGGCACTGGTTCAGGTCGCTGAAGGGAACGATGAAGCAGCTCTAAAGAACTTTCAGTATGCGCTGACGACAGAAGAGCCAGGTGAGCTGAGCATGTCCGCCCGCACCCGTACCCTGCTGGGGCGGTTCTACTACGAACGGGGACAGTTGGGTCTAGCTGATGACCTATATCGAGAAGCCCTACGAATTTTACCGGGGTATCCTGCCGCCCAAATGAATCTGGCGCAACTGGAAATTCGCCAAGAGCGCTATGGGGCTGCCGAGCGTCACTATGCCCAAGTTACAGCCGCCTCAGGCGGAGCCAGCACTGTATATGACTCATTGGTGTTACGAGGTAGGGCAAAAATTAAGGCATTGCAGGGCGATCGCCCTGCTGCCGAAGCCCTATGGGCTGAAGCAGAAGCCCTGTTGCGTCAAAGTTTTACAGGCACGAATGGGTTTACCTTCGGACATCGGCGCGACTTAGCCAGACTGTTACTAGAACGCGGCAACCCCAACGATACCGCTGAAGCTGTAACGCTCATGCAGACGGAAGTCGCCCGCCGTCGTGATGCCGAAACGTTAGAGACCTACGCTTGGGCACTCTCTACCCAAAAGCAATGGCAACAAGCCCAAGCGGTAGCTCAAGAGGCGATCGCCCTTGGCCTTCGCGATGCCACATTGTTTTACCGCGCCGCCACCATTGAAACCGCACTCGGCAACTCCACCCAAGCGGAAACCTATCGCCAAACAGCCCAAACCATAGACCCTAGCTTCGACGAAAATGCCCGTCAGGCCGCAGGACTAGGAGCAGGACTGGGGAGTTAGTCGAACCGGATGAATAGGAACTCCTCTTTGTAAGCTCATTTCTCTCCTTTCTTTACGTCCCGTCCTCTCAACGTCCCGTCCTCTCACGTCTCCCCCTCCCATGCCTTACCGCTATCTCCTGCTTAGCCTAATTTCTTGCTTAGGGGCGATTCTGATCTGGGTCGGCTTAGCGGCTCCCAGTCAAGCTCACTGGGCTGATTTAGCCGTTGCCGAAATCCAGGCAGAGGCGATCGCCACTCAGATGACCCTAACGTTTCCCACAGGTTTAGTTGCCTTTGCTGATGATGATCAAAGCGGTCAGCTTTCAGCGGTTGAGGTTCAGACCCATGCGGCTGATTTACAAAAATTTCTGAGTGAGCAGATTCAGTTCAGCGATAGCGAAAACCAGCGGGGTGCCTTGACGATTCAGGCCGTAGAAGGAGCCGCACTGCCTCCGACGATTCAGGCAGCACCCAATAGCCATAGCACCTTGCTACTAACCTACGCCTGGGAAAAACCTGTGCGAGGCTTGAAGATTCACTACGGGCTATTTTTACCAGGCGTTTCGACCGCTAGCTGTTTAGCAACTATCTTACAAGATGGGCAGCTCAAGACATTTTTGTTTACGCCGAAGCAGCAGACCTTTGCCCTTACCCCGGGACTGCCGTGGCTGGCTGGAGGGGAAGCCTTACTGGCGATCGCCGCTGCTGTGGCCTGGGGTGCAGTTCACTCCATGTCGCCAGGTCATGGTAAGACCATTGTGGGAGCCTATTTGGTCGGAGAGCGGGCAACCCCCAAACACGCGATGTTTCTGGCGCTCGTCACGACGATTACGCATACTATCGGCGTATTTGCTTTAGGATTAGTGACTCTGTTTGCAGCACAGTACATTCTGCCCGAGCAGCTATATCCTTGGCTGAGTCTGGCCTCAGGTGCTTTGGTGATTAGCATTGGAGTTAATTTATTTCTCAGCCGTTTACGACGGCGATCGCCATCTCACTCCCACCAGCCCCATTCTCACCAGCCCCATTCTCACGACCCCGCAACTCATCCAAATACTCACGAGCATTTGGACGGGCATTTCGTTAATTCTGAGTCTGCGGGTCATGGCACGACTGCGCTGAGCGATGATTTGAGTAGCAAGGCTCCGGATAGTAACGCCTATGCCTATGCGTATGCTCAGCTTGAGTCGCGATCGCCTGTCACCCTAACCCATGCTGAGCATGACCATACTCATTCCAGTACTCATCAAGATCAGAGGCATCTTTCTAGAAACGACCATAGCCATGATCACAATCACGACCACAGCCACGATCACGCCAATGGACACGCCAATGGACACGATCACGGGCATGACCACGGGCACAGCCACCTACCACCGGGCACCGACGGATCTCCGGTCACTTGGTCTAGTTTGCTAGCGCTAGGAATTTCAGGTGGATTAGTTCCTTGTCCAGCCGCACTTGTGCTGCTATTAAGTGCGATCGCCCTCGGTAAAACCGCCTTTGGACTGGTTCTCGTCACAGCCTTCAGCTTTGGGTTAGCAGTCGTCCTCACGGGACTTGGCCTCATACTGGTCTACGCCAAACACCTGTTCAAACACATCCCCACCCATCCCCGCTTGCTCAAAACTCTTCCCGCCTTCAGTGCCGCTTGCATTACCCTAGTTGGCATCGGAATTTCAATTCAGGCTGTTTTGCAGTTGAGTAATCAGTAATTAAGGGATGGGAAAACAAATTAACCAAATCAAATTTCATCTCAAACTAATCCAAAACGGTAGTGGTATTGATATAAGGATTTTTTGATGGGCGGGCTTCGCCCATCAAAAAATCCTTACCAATTTAGGACTACCTCAAAACTAAACAAACGCCATTTCCCTTGTCTCTCGTTTCCCTTTAGGATTTTTCTCTACCATGATCAAACACCTCTCCCTCACGCTGGCTGTTACTCTGAGCGCGATCGCCCTCACGCCCTACGCTGCCCTAGCCGATCTCTCGTCTAGCTTCACTACAGATAGCGGCAGTCCTTTTTGCTTTATGCAAACTGGAAGCGGCCAGCTTTTAGACTTGACCCAGCTCTGCGGCAGCGAACAACCTTTGCCCACTCAGGCGATCGCCGCTCCACCTGCTATTAATAATTCTAATAATTCCAATCCGTTTCCCACCGATGGATCGGGTTCTACCCTACTTGAGCGAGCAACTCGCGGTAATGTTGGTCGGCCAGTGTCCAACGACACACCTGTATTTCCGGGAAGTGGCGGTGTTGATTCGGCTAATAATCCGGGTAGTCTAGGCGGAAACGGTGCTTCGCCATGTTTCATCTTTGATGCTCAGGGTCGTCCTTGCTCGACCACACCCTGATGCATTGCATCTACCAAACGCGACCTGCACTACCTATAGTGCGCTACTAGATGATGCAAAACCTTGAAACGGACGTGAATTAATGTCGACGCAGAAAAGCCTATCTGTTTGGAAACAACTAAAACAGCAGCGAATTACCTGCGACCAGGCGCTGGAGTTACTCGTAAATCGGCAAGGGATGGTTAATCTGCAACTGTTGGATGCAGAAGTGAGCATCAGGTTTCAGCGCAGTTTTAATGACAAGGGAGGGGTACCGCCAGTCGTGCCGCTGCTGCTCTGGCGAAATTGCTATTACCTAGGCAGCCCTGTCGTTTTATCGCCAGAGTTAGTGCAACAGTTGGGCGATCGCCTCAACACTGAAGTTCAAATTATTCCAATTGCCGAAAAAAGCTACCACTACTGGAACCGCCTCAAAGACAAAAGTATCGCTCGTCTCAACGGTACTCATGCCATTCATGCATTTACGGGAGATGCCGAATCTGAAGACATTACCGAAATAGCTGAGCTGCACCTGTCTCAGGTAGACAGCCAAATTGAGCGCATCCGCACGCTCATTTCTAGTGCCCTGCGGAACCGTGCCAGCGACATTCATCTCGCGCCTTCAGCCGAAGGGTTGGCGGTGCGGTTTCGGATTGATGGCATTTTACGGCATGTGACCACGTTACCCCCCGACATTAGTCGCAAGGTAATTGTGTCGCTCAAGGTGATGAGCGATATGGATATTGCCGACAGCCGCCGCCCCCAAGATGGCAGAATTAGCGAAAAGTATGTGGCTGATCAGCAAGAGCAAGGGCTAGATCTGCGTGTGAGTACTCTGCCCTGCATCAGTGGCATCAAGGGAGAACCCAGCGAAAAGGCCGTGTTACGACTGCTGCGCCAGCAAAACTCGTTTACTACGATCGCCGGATTAGGGTTTTCGCCCCGCACGCGGGCAATTTATGAAGGGTGGTTGCGCGAACCTCAGGGCATGATTATCTTTACGGGGCCAACAGGGTCAGGTAAAACCAGCACGCTTTATACCAGTTTGCAGGCGATCGCCACCGAATCGGTCAACATTGTCACCGTCGAAGATCCCGTTGAATATGTGCTTCCTGGCATTACCCAAACCCAAGTGCATGAAGCGGCTGGAATGACCTTTGCAGCGGGGTTACGCGCTATTTTGCGGCAAGATCCGGACATTATTATGGTGGGTGAGGTGCGCGATAACGAAACAGCAGAAACGGCTGTACGCGCTGCTTTAACAGGGCATTTGGTGCTCACCACCCTTCATACAAACGACGCGATCGGTGTAATTCCCCGTCTGAAGGATATTGGACCTGATCCCGGCCTCGTCAGCGATGCGCTGTTGGGCATTGTGGCACAGCGACTGGTACGCCGCGTGTGTCCCCACTGCACTGAACCCTACACCCCTACGGCTGCTGACCTCAAATTGCTCGGCCTGCGGATGGAAGAGGCCAACCCGCAAGGCTGGCGTAAGGGACGGGGCTGCCCTCAATGTTTTAATTCGGGGTATTTGGGGCGCGAGGCGGTGATTGAACTGCTCAATGTGGATGATACTGTACGCCACATTATCTACGAGGGCACAGTCACTCAACTGCGGCGGTATCTGCACGAGAGTCAGTTTGACTCATTTCAAGTGGGGGCGATCGCCAAAGTAACCTCCGGTATCACTACCGTAGAAGAGGTGCGGCGCGTGTTACCCCATAGCGCTTTCTACCGCAAGCCCACTGCTGATGTGCCTTCCACTGTTCCCAACAACTCAACTGCTCCTAGTAAATTGCTAAATTTGGTGCAGCACTCAGCAGGCTAAAGCACCTAAATCGAACAAACCCCACCTTCAGGAATCGCTGAATTCAGCATCAATCCAGATAGACTAGTTATAGCCATAGACGGATTGGTTAGGACGGGGTGCAGGGGTGGAACCCCTGGCTGGGGGCAAAGCCCCCACACCCCATTTGATCCCAGTGTCCTAACCTTTGTGGTGACAGCTATACTATATCCGGTCTGACTATAGCGGTAGCCATGATCAATAGGACACCTCCCTGTCATTCCCGCGCAGGCGGGAATCCATCTGCTCGATAGGTGCGGGGGTGGATTCCCGCCTATACGGGAATGACGCTGGCATGTCCTAAGCTTTACGACTATGGCCATAACTCATTTATTTAGGCACTTCAAGCCTAGATTTCCTAAATAAGCGATCGCAGCAACCGATATCTATTCGGTGTTGCTGATTTCATTCTGATTTCATATATGATTTTTTTGAAAGGGGCGCAGAGTGCCCCTTTCAAAAAAAATCATACCAAGATTAAGCAATGCTATTGATTCATCACAGCTAAAAAACGTGCATCTGGAGGGCTAAATGGATTTGCTCACTTGGCTGATCGTTGGTTTGATTGCAGGATTGCTGTCCAGTTTTGTAGCGGGCGGAATTGGCTACGGCCTTCTAGGCGACATCGTGGTAGGGATCGTCGGGTCTTTTGTCGGTAGCTGGCTCTTTGGCCAGTTAGGACTGACTGCCCCCTTTGGTGGGCTTGCAGGGGTTATTTTTGTAGCGTTTGTAGGGGCGGTGGTGCTGCTGTTTATTCTTCACCTATTTCAACGAGGGCGCGCGGCCTAAAGGCTTTGTCGGTGCTGTTCGAGACATGGTGCTGTTCGAGACATGGTGCTGTTCGAGACATGGTGTAGTTGAGGGCTAGCGCTCTGCTTTAAATCGGTCGATTTCCTGCTGAAGTTGTTCAGCCGATCGCCCTTCAAATTTCTGTGTCACCGAATTTAGCCCCAATCTTACCTGCTTGAGCGCCTGCATGACTTCTGCTAGCTCGGCTTCATCGTACTGCACATCGGAATCTAGTTCCTTAATCAGACTTAAGACACGCGTGAGGATATCAATTGGGCTGGGCATTACGGTTTAGTGCAACAAGCATTAGAAGTCGTCGGCAGCTTAATCTTACGGCAGCCCAATTTTACGGCATCCCAATCACAACTCCCCAAAAAGATTTCTGGAATACTCCTTCTGGCACGTCTACGCGCATTTTTTTGCCCCAACTGTAAACATCAAACGCGACCCGTCCGTTTTGAATCTGAAGATTGCCCAATAGCGAAACCCAATGGTTAGGTAAGGGAATCGGCAGTTCTGTAGCACTAGCAGGGCTCAATAGCGGCTGAGATGTAATCAAGGGAAATGCGACACCCCCTAGCTTGACACTGTTGGCAGCATCTCGCAAAGCAAGCAAGTCTCCCTTTTTGTAAGTCTTGGTGTGAATAATTTGTGGGTAGCCCAAAATCTCTTGTAACCAGCCCTTCATTTCCCACGAAAAGCTCATGCCGCTGAGGTTACGGACAAAACTAGGCGCATCGGGATCAACGGGAAACAACAGGCTCTCGGCATCTCGTAAGGTACTGAGCACCATCCAATCCGCTTCGCCCATTCGCAAATTGAGCTTACTAGACTGGCGTAGTTGGGGCAGCGCCTGGATGCGCTTAGTTTTGCCTTGTACGACACCTTTTTCAAACAACGTGCGACATAGCTCAACATAGCGCACGGGCTGTTTTCGCACTAGCTCAAACAAGATAGCAGTAGGCCCACAAAACGGCTGCTGACCTTGGTTGACACTGTAGGGATCTTGCACACGCTGGCGCATTTCTGTGATGATCGTTTTTTTGTCAAGAAATGACCACACACTGGCTGTAGAAGATTGCTCAAACGTAGCGATCGCCTTTAAGGCTTGCTCAATTGCAGAGGAATTGGGGAGGGAAGAACTGCCGGTAGCTGTCATGGCAGAAAATGGGGAGAAGTATTTACTCTATAGGAATCAATGGCTAGGTCAATGATTCCGGTCATTTTATTCATTAGCTCCGTTATTAGCTTTAAGCAACTCTAGTTTTATCGCTTTTTCTCGTTGGGGTTGACATGCCGTGACCACCCAGGAAACCGGACACTGCGGTGGACGTTCCGCATCCGAAGCACTATGCAAAAATCATTTATCTCACTAAAAATACTTAGCCTTACGATAGATGCGTTAAGGTACATGAGATCTGATACTGCAAAGAATGAGGTATATTCACTGGAGGGTCTTTTACATCCTCTTAGAGAGGCAACAAAAAGACTTTTGATTGAAAAATCCTTTGTAGTCACGTCATGCGAGATGACAAAGCAAGAGAATTAATAGCCCGAGTTATTCTGGCGGTTAATTCTTTGTGATGTCTCACGCGTCAACTGCTCGAACCTCAACATATCGCACTCAAAAGGGCAAATATGCAAAAGAAAGTAATTGGTCTACTCTTGGCTATGGGTGTTGCAGCTTCGTTGGCTGCCTGTGGTGGTGGTACGGCTCCTACAGAGTCTCCAGCCATGTCTCCTGGAGAGTCTCCAGCTATGTCTCCTGCTCCAACAACCACTCCTTAATCATCGTTTAAAGGAGCTGGATAGCTAGTCTTGCGCTTTTTATAAAGGCCTGTGAGACTGGCTGCCGAGTCATGTTTCATAGTGAGTTCTAGAGATCGTAGTGAGTTCTAGAGAGTTGTTAATCCGGCAATATGGGATTCTGGTAAGATCCAGTCATACTATTGCTTTTTTACCTTAATGACAGCTTTCTAGTATTGTCAGAGTAGGTTGGTTATGTAAAGAACGAGATCGAAACCGACGTTGATTTGAGCCAAACTGGCAATGATTTAACGTCGTTGATCTGAATTGTTAATTTAGTGTTCAGCCCGCAAGAGTCTCCCCCTGAAATGTTTTGCCTTTGGCAAAGTAATTAGGTTTAGGGTTTCTCTTGCGGGCTGTTTGTTTAACTCCATTTTGAATCGTAGTGTTCAAATACCCTAATTCTCTATGGGCAAGCCAATTCATGTTACTTTTGCAATTTAGTACGTCTCACTATTGCCGAAAAGCGCGATTGGCTCTAGGCTATAAGCGCTTGCCCTATACGGTTGAGAACCTGACCCCTGGCCTGCACGCCCTCAAACTTCGACCGCTTACAGGCACCACAACGGTGCCCGTGCTATTGCCGCAGATGGCAGACCAGCCTGAGGCGATCGCCGATTCCACCCATATCTTTGAGTTTCTAGATACACATCAACCGAACCCGCTGCTTTATCCCAGTGACCCAGCCCTACGCATTGAAACGCAAGTTTTAGAAGATTGGCTAGATGAAAGCATTGGGACGGCTACCCGGTTTGTTTACTACGATTACCGAGCTAAGGCAGGCAAACAGATCGACCCCTCGTTCGTGAGTCAAGCTGTGATTCAAATTGTGCGCCGCCAGTATGAAAT
>Ga0335394_10000552_pt1 | contig 40258 bp, 49 predicted proteins | sample MAT03_FD_205741 | JGI IMG/M metagenome (GOLD analysis project Ga0335394, IMG submission 205741) | Freshwater microbial communities from Lake Fryxell liftoff mats and glacier meltwater in Antarctica - MAT-03 (spades assembly) (version 2) ...
CGGCAAGCTTTGAGGTTTCAAAACTGGTCTGACCAACTGAAGTGAGCAGCCAGTTCATTAAATCTTTTAATTTATCTTCTGGCGGAAGAAGGCCATGTTTATAAAAAGTTTCATTATAAGCAATTACTACGGCATCTGCATTCAACAGATTTTTTAATTGAACAAGAGTTTGTTCGTCTGCCAGGCTTTGCTCGCTACCTGCCAGAATTTTTTGCAAATCATCAAGTTTTTTTTCTGTTTGTTTTACTAGTTCAAATTCATCGGCCACTTGGCGCACGTCAATTTGCGAAGAAAGAAATACGCCCTGAAGGTGAGCTGACAGCCGAACATGATAGGGAATGTGTTTGGCTGCGTAATGATGACAAGCAATCAGGCCCCATAGCTTGCCATGATTGAGAAGTGCGATGGTGAAAGTAGCGCCAACACCCATGTTGATTAGATACTGAACGTGGATGGGTGAAGAACTGCGCAGCGTGGAAAGCGTGAGGTCTACGCTTTTATTGTCTGCATTTTCATCTAAGGCAAAAAGCGATACATTGGGCAAATGCACATTGGCAATCATACGTATGGGATTCCGTAAAAAAAAATCCCTTGCCTGAACAGGGATATCGGTGGCCGGATAATTCAAACCTAAGAATGGCTCAAGGCTGTCTATCCTGCTTTCGGCAAACACCTGCCCGTTGTAATCCTTATCAAAGCGGTAAATCATTACCCTGTCGTATCCGGTAATCTTTCTGGTTTCCTCTGCCACATCTTGACAAAGCATTTGCAGATTGTCGGCCTTTTCTGTGGAGTAAGCAAAACGTTTTGTTTGAAAAAAAAGATCGGGCAATTCTAATCCCTCTTGCTTAAAAGGCTCAAACTCCATAACAATATTTTCTTTTGTGGAAAAGGTGGTTATGTGGAAGCTTTGGTTAACCAGAATGAAAACAAAAGGCTTTTCTGGCTCTTCTGTTTTTGCAGAATAGGCTACAAAAGAATCGGCATCTTCTTTATTAAAAAAATCTATTAAAGGCTTTCCAAGAATTTGTTTTAAAGGCTTATTAAAAAGCTGAGTGCAGTTTTCGCTGCAATACTGAATGGTGTTTTCAACTTTGTTCAATGCCAACAAATAGCCAAATGGTTGAATGCTACCCGGAATATGAATAGGTTCCGATTCGCAATTGGTAATATTTATGTTGTCTGTATTAGTAAGATTTTTAAGGTTCATGATTTGAGAGTTGAAATGAAGTATTACTAAACCATTGATGCAGTATGCTGAAAGTTTGTGAGGCGCTTTCAATAACTTCTTCTTCCATACCCGATGCTGCCAAACAAAATGTCGCTAAAAAGCCTTTCCACTTGCTGCCAGTTTCAGATCCATACGCTGTAAAAAAGTTCGCCTTGCCGGCAATAGCTTCGGTTCCAAGAGTTTTTTGTAAATGTTTGTTTATAACAGCACCTCCCAATACCGATCCTTCAAGCACATACATGCCGCCAAGTGCTGTTGCATTTGAATGATAGACTTCTGCAAAAAATTGTTCGGGTATGGTAGCAATGCCTGCTTCATCAATACCAAGCATATTTAGATCAGAAACAAGAAGATGCGTTTTGCGCCTTTCTTCAATGTCGGTAACGCTGTGTTGAAGCAAGGGGAAAACAATGTGTTCAAAGCCTTTCACAAAGCCATAGAGCAACGAAAGGTAAGTAGCATAATCAGCAGCAGTTACCTGCAATGCAAGCAAGTTTTTTGAAGCGGTGGTTTGCTCTAGCAAGCTGTGCTGAGGTGCTGTGCGGCTTCGCAAGTTTTGTAAAAAGATATCCATTTGAGCGTATCAATTGTCAGTTACTTATTTTCTGTTACGGCCATTCTTTTTGCAAGCAGGAGGCAATGCTATTCTTCAAATCAGTGTAGTCGGATGATTTCACCATGTAAAAATCAGCCCCTTTATCATAAGCTGCTTTCATTTGGTCTGGGTGGGAAGACGTGGATAGTATTATTACGTTGATATCTTTCCAGCGTTGGTTTCCCTTAATTTCCTCCAGGCAACGCATGCCGTTCTTTAATGGCATATTAAGATCTAAAAAAATGAACCCGGGAAAAACCTCTAATTCTTCCAGTATTTTCATCAACTCCATGCCATTGGAAACCACTTGAAGATTTAAATCAACTTTCAGATCGGTAAGCGCTTCTTTAAAAAGAGAAACATCTTCCTCATCATCTTCAGCCATCAATATTGTTTTGGAAAGCATTTTAAATTTGAGTTTAGCTTAAGAGAGTAATGGAAAGCAATGGTACGCTAGTTTGAATTTTAATTGGTGAAAAACCATTTTTCTATGTATGCTACTGGCTGTTAGAAGTCGAATTAACAAATGATACCTTTTTTGTTTAATGCTTTTAAAAAATACAAGCCTTTTTCTGAAACAGAGCGAAAGGCTGGTACTTGTTCAGTACTGTAAATAGGATTTCGTCAAGTTCGACAAGTATTTCCAAGTAACCAAGGGCAGGTCAACTGGTAATAAATACAGTTATCGCAATAGATCCCTATTTTCGACAATGAACTGACCAAATGTGGTTGGCTGATGGCCCGTTATTGATTTAACGCAATCGGTCATGGCTGGGTCTTTTTGAAATCTGGGCAAGTAATGAAGCATAATCATTACTAGAATGAGCATGGTTGGCATTTGCTCTTTTCTTTTGGCTAGATAGACATTAAGTAAACTGGGTGATTCAAAGTGAATGTCTACGCTAAGTATTTTGCTTAATTCCGCAGCCATTTCATGAAAGGTTAGTTTCTCGTTGCAGGTAAGGTCATATGCTTGGTTAATATGCTTTTCTGGTTGAAGGATAACTTTAGCAGCTACCTCGCCAATATCACTCACATCAATTAAAGTAAACACTGATTTGCCTGCGGGAAGAAATATTCTTCTATTTTTTACTAAGTCGTAATGCAGGGTAGTGGTAAAATTTTGCGTAAAATATGCTGGCCGTAAAAAGGTGTAGGATATTTTACTTTCGACCACCAGCTTTTCAATTTTGTGATGAGGGATAATAGCACTTTTTTCTACTCCTTGAACAGATAAAAAGACGATATGCTTTACCGAGCATTCAACAGCCATTTCAATAATCGGTTTGAATATTTTATCAACTTCGGAAAGCTGTGGGGGGCGAAGCAATCTATCAATGGTGGCTGCCCACCCCAGGTTACGCTGGGGTATCCAGTCATAGTAGGTGAAGTAGCCACCATAAAAGTAATTATCTGCAGGGTCGGCACCGCTGGGGTCGTTGTAAGTTACCGGATCGTTAAACGAAAAATTATATGGAGTCAAACTCGCATACTTGGTGGCCATGGGGTCAACTCCGTTCATGCGGCCAAGCACGAGGTCGTAGTTTCTATACGCTAAATCATAAAGATTACTGGTGGTGTTGAGTTCCGTGCCCCCGTTTCCTAAAAAGTTGTTGCCGGTGGTGTTCTCGCGCGTCCAGCTATTGGCGGTTTGTAATCCAAAGGGGTAGTATTCGTTATACTGAACTACGTTGCCTTTGGTATGGGTCATCACTACATCATCAAAATATACATCTACTAAAGTAGCATTTTCGTTGCTTACATACATAAACACATAGCCTTCTTCTTTTATCGTGTATTCTCTGCTCATTAAATCGTGCGCTACTACGGGTGTGGCACCCACTTGGTTTGCAGTGGGGCTAATACCCCTTGTTCTTGTTGGTCGCTGACCAACAATGTTAATATCTCAATATAGAAAAGTTGCGGGTCAGGCGACCCGCAACAACGAATATTTTGACCAACAACAACTAGGGTGTTAGTGGAATGCTCATTGAAAAAGGTAAACTAATTGATGAACAAGGATTGGTAAAAAAGAATAGATTGTTTTTTCTTACTTTAGGTGAGGAGTTTGATTTTTTAATTTATAATGAACTTCTATTTACAACCTATTTTCAAACAGGAATTGGGTATAATTATTTTCGAAAACTAGATCAATTAAAAATGGAACCCATAGCAGGAAGAAATCTAATTATACCTATCGAAATAGGAGTACAAAGCAGCTATGACGTTTTGCCATGGCTTAGAGTAAAAGTAGGTGGAGGTTGGCGATTTGTGCTGCCTGATTTTTCTTATGACCTCAGTGGTTACTATTTCAAATTTGGTTTAAACATAAATGGACGAAAATTAATTGAGCAGTACAGGATAAAGAAAGTCCGAACTACGATCGAAGAAAAACAACGAACCGCTAACAGCACCTAAAAAAAATGGCGGGGGAAGTGCGAATACAAACATTAGTGCAACTAATAAAGTTTTGTGGGTATAAACAGTTTAGTGTTCCAAAACCGCCACTTCTTTTAGCTGCAAACCGTTACCACCAATGCTAAAAATAGAACTACGATGAAAATACAGACCTTTTTAATTTGCCTGATAGTCATTATGATATCATGCGGACAAGTAAATATCAACAAGAATATGACTGAAAAAGAAAAATTATTGCAAACTGTCTTAGACAAAACTGTTGACGGAAAGAAAATATTCGGAACTTCTTTCGCTTTAAAAAAAGACGGACATACTTGGATTGGTGCTTCGGGTAATATTTCAACTGACCAATCCTACTTCATAGCCAGTACGACAAAATTATTTACGACTGCAATTATTCTGCGTTTAAAATCAGAAGGCAAACTTAATCTTGACGATAAAATCAGTAAATATCTGGACATAACTATTTTAAAGGACTTGCACATATATAAAGGGAAAAACTATTCAGGCGAACTCACTGTCAAACACCTACTTGCCCATACTTCGGGACTTCCTGATTATTTTCAAGGTAAGGGAGCAAGCGGAAAAAGTTTGGAAGACGAGCTTAAAACTGGTAATGACCAATCTTGGACTTTTGAACAAGTTATTGAAAGGAGTAAAGCGATAAAACCGCTTTTTATTCCTGGCACAAAGAACAAAGCACATTATTCTGATACTAATTTTAAATTACTTGGTAAAATCATAGAAACTATTACGAATTTATCTTATTCGGAAAACTGCAATGAATTAATCATTAAACCACTTAGTTTGTCAAAAACATACCTTTATCAAGACTCTACCGATAATACACCGAAAACATTTTATTATAAGGCAAACGAACTGAAAGTACCCAAAGCGATGGCTTCATTTGGCTCTGATGGTAGTATTGTTTCAACATCAGCAGATATGCTCATATTTATTGAATCATTTTTTACTGGAAAGCTGTTTCCTCTTGAATATATTAAAGACTTGCAAGAATGGAACAGGATTTTTTTTCCTATGCAGTCAGGGATAGGCATTCAGTTGTTTAAACTTCTTTGGATTTTTAATCCGACAGGTGCTGTGCCATACTTCATAGGACATTCTGGACTTTCAGGTGCGGTGGCTTATTACAGTCCAAAAGAAAACTTATATGTTGTTGGGACTGTAAATCAGGTTGCATATCCTGATATTTCGTTTAAAACAATGATAAAATTAACACAGATATCGATAAAAAAATAGAAGCACTGGTGGTAATCGAGTAGACGGCCTCATCGGGTTTTTCACCGATGAGGTGCGCCTCTCACACCACGTAGCGTACGGGTCTTGTACTACGCGGTTCGCTGAGCATAATGCAACCGCTCTTTACACCAATTGCGTCTTTGTTCTACTTCAACGTAAGGGTAGTAAACTATAACGTTTAAACCTCCTTACAGCATTTGGAACAACTCAACGTTCAGTCCTTCATTGGATCGTATATGGCACGGAGTGGCTAATTCGTGTCGTCCCTGCGGAAGACGATACTTGAAATGGCCACTCAATTTAAACCCACATTATGCAATAGAAATGCATTTGTATACTTTGACGAATGAAAATCAAATACTTACGTTAAAAAAACATTTTCCCCATTGGGTGCTTTTCATTGTCAGGTCATGACGCTTCGGTCATGATCCTGATAGTAGCATCAGGGTTTAACCTTGACATCCTGACAGTAAACGTCAGTATCGTCAACCCTACGGGCAGATTTTGCACCCGAATGCATCATCTGGGCTAAACTATGATGGGAGCACAAGCCAACAATAAAAAAGGGATTGAACTTTCATCCAATCCCTTCTCAATATGATTCGCTAAGTAAACTATTCCTTCTTTTTAGTAGTTTTCTTAGCAGCCTTTTTAGGCTTCTTTTCAGTTTCTTCCGCTGTAGGCTCTGCCACTACCTCGGCATCTTCAACACCATCGTCAGCTTTTTTGCTCTTTCTACCTCTGCGGGTCTTAGCTTTCTTCTCAGCACCATCTTTCTTGTAGATGTCATTGAAGTCAACCAACTCTATCAGGCACATCTCGGCTGCATCCCCTAATCGGGCATCGCCCATTTTGATAATGCGGGTATACCCTCCTGGACGATCGGCCGTGCGACCTGCTACTTCACCAAACAACGCAGTGATTGACTCTTTATTCTGAAGATATGCCATTACGGTTCTTCTTGAATGCGTAGAATTATCTTTCGCCTTGGTAATCAAAGGCTCAACATACTTTCTCAAGGCTTTCGCTTTCGCCACTGTAGTCGTAATCCTTTTATGCAGGATTAGGGAAGAAGCCATATTTGAAAGAAGTGCGTGGCGATGTGCCGACTTTCTTCCAAGGTGATTTATTTTTTTACCGTGTCTCATGATTTAATCTTCATCGAGTTTATACTTGGCAAGGTCCATACCGAAGGTAAGGTTCTTCTCCGCTACTAATTGTTCCAATTCAGCCAATGACTTCTTACCAAAATTTCTGAACTTCATCATGTCAGAAATATCAAGCTGTACTAAATCACCCAATGATTTTACATCGGCTGATTTTAAACAGTTGTAAGCTCTAACTGAAAGATCAAGATCGTGAAGTGAAGTTTTAAGAAGCTTGCGCATATGCAACATTTCTTCATCAACTTGTTCCACTTCGCTATCCTTACCAGTTTCGAGTTCAATAGACTTATCAGAAAATAAGCGGAAGTGTTGGATCAAAATGAACGCTGCCCCTTCCAATGCTTTTTCAGGATGGATTGAACCGTCAGTTTCTATATCAATCAACAACTTTTCATAGTCAGTCTTTTGTTCAACACGTGTATTTTCAACACTGTACTTAACATTTTTCACTGGCGTGAAAATCGCATCGATTGGAATAAATCCAAAAACTTGTTCGTTCGGCTTATTTTCTTCAGCTGGTAAGTAGCCTCTTCCCTTTTCGATGGTAAGTTCAATTTCAAATTGAGCTGCCTCGTCAAGGTTACAGATCACGTGGTCTGCATTCAAAACTTCAAATGACGAAGTAAACTTGGCAATATCGCCAGCCTTGAATTCCTTCTGTTTCTTAATGCTTACAACAATCTTGCTATCAAAATTGTCAGATACCCTTCTGAAGCGAACTTGTTTCAAGTTTAGGATGATTTCAGCAACGTCTTCTACAACACCTTCGATAGTAGAAAACTCATGCAAAACTCCGGGAATTTTAATTCCTGTAATGGCATACCCTTCTAATGAAGAAAGTAAAATTCTTCTTAGTGCGTTGCCGATCGTAACACCATATCCTTTCTCCAAAGGTTTGAAAGTAAAAAGGCCGTGGAAGTCATCTGACTTCTCCATTACCACTTTCTCTGGCATTTGAAATGCTAATATTGACATAACGTTTTGATTAAGGTTAAGACTTACTTAGAGTACAATTCAACGATCAACTGCTCATTGATATTTTCAGGAATTTCTGAGCGAAGTGGCAGGTTGATAATCTTTCCTTCCATTTCGTTTCCTTCCCACTCAAGCCAATTATATTTCTTTGCGCTTTGCACCGACAATGAATTGGTAATGGTTTCCAATGATTTTGATTTTTCGCGCACAGCAATTTTATCGCCAGCGCGCAAATTCACGGAGGGGATATTTACAACTTCTCCATTTACGGTAATGTGCTTATGAACAACCAACTGACGAGCCGCCCTGCGTGTAGGGGCAACTCCTAGACGGTAAACCATGTTGTCAAGTCTTGACTCAAGCATTTGCAACAATACTTCGCCCGTTACGCCCTTCTTGCGAGAGGCCTTGTCGAAAATATTCTCGAACTGACGTTCGAGGACACCATAAATAAACTTTGCCTTTTGCTTCTCAGCCAACTGAACTGCATATTCAGATTGCTTGCGTTTCTTTCCTTTACCATGCATGCCGGGAGGATAGTTCTTCTTCAGAAGAGCCTTGCTCTCGCCAAGGATAGGCTCGTTGAACCTTCTGGAGATTCTTGCTTTAGGGCCTGTGTATCTTGCCATATTCTATTTTTGATTTACGATGTACGATGTACGATTTCTCGTACTTCGCTTATCCCGATTTTTATTTTAAACTCTTCTTTTCTTAGGAGGACGGCAACCGTTGTGTGGCATTGGAGTCATATCCTTTATGATTGTTACTTCAATACCTGACGCTTGTATGCTACGAATAGCCGACTCTCTGCCAGCCCCTGGACCGGTTACAAAAACTTCTACTTTGCGCAGACCTAATTCAAAAGCTTTGGTCGCACACTCCTGAGCCGCTACCTGAGCTGCATAGGGGGTGTTCTTCTTCGATCCTTTGAATCCCATCTTTCCAGCAGATGCCCATGATATTACCTGACCGGTGGTGTTGGTCATTGAAATGATAATGTTATTGAACGTAGCGCTCACGTGTGCCTGGCCAACAGCCTCCACAGTTACTACGCGCTTCTTGCTTTTATCTTTCTTCTTTTCAACAGGTGCTGCCATACAGAAAAGTTTATTGTGCTTTAGTTAAAAATATTATCCTTTAGTCGCTTTCTTCTTATTCGCTACCGTCTTACGTTTTCCTTTACGTGTTCGGGCGTTGTTCTTTGTAGTTTGTCCACGCACGGGCAATCCTCTGCGATGACGAAGGCCGCGGTAGCATCCAATATCCATCAAGCGCTTTACGCTCAATTGAACTTCAGATTTCAAAGCACCTTCAATTTTAAATTGCTCTGCAATAGCCGCACGAATTGCGTTTGATTCATCATCATTCCAATCCTTTGCCTTCTTATCCCAGGTTACTCCTACTTGCGTAAGAATTCGTTGGGCAGATCTACGTCCGATACCATAGATGTATGTGAGGGAAATTTCACCTCGTTTATTATCGGGAATATCAACACCAGCAATACGTGCCATAATTATCCTTGTCTTTGTTTATACCTTGGATTCTTCTTATTAATAACAAACAATTTTCCTTTGCGCCTGATTATCTTACAATCGGCACTCCGTTTTTTAATAGATGATCTGACTTTCATAACCTATTTATATCTAAATGTTATTCTTCCTTTTGTTAAATCGTAAGGAGACATTTCTAACCTTACTTTATCTCCTGGCAATATGCGGATGTAATGCATCCTCATCTTACCACTAATATGTGATAACACCTCATGGCCGTTTTCTAATTGCACCCTAAACATGGCATTAGACAACGCTTCCAAAATTGTTCCGTCCTGCTCTATCGACTTTTGTTTCGCCACTTATACGAATAATTTAGTTCTATATACTCGTGAGTCGTTAAAACCTCCGTTCTCTCTTTGTGAATCACAACCATATGCTCAAAATGAGCGGAGGGTTTGCGATCCGATGTGCGGATTGTCCACCCATCTTTCTCTTGCACTACACTCTTCGTTCCCATGTTGATCATCGGTTCAATGGCAAATACCATTCCCGGTGACAACTTCACGCCCTTTCCCCGCTTTCCATAGTTTGGAACCTCAGGATCTTCATGCAAGTCTTTACCTACACCATGACCAACCAACTCGCGAACCACACCGTAACCGAACTGCTCTACATAATGTTGTATTGCAAAACTTACGTCACCCATCCGGTTGCCGGCCTTTGCCTGTACAATCCCCAACTCCATCGATTCGTAAGTCCGGTGAAGAAGTTTCAATACATCATCACTAGCCTTTGCGAGCGGATACGTATAGGCCGAATCACTGTGAAATCCCTTATACTTAACTCCACAATCAATCGAAACCACATCGGTGTCTTTCAATTCATAATCCCCAGGAAATCCGTGAACTACAACTTCATTAACCGACATGCACAAGGCCGATGGAAACCCGTGGTAATTCTTGAATGAAGGTGTACCCCCATGATCAAGAATAAACTCCTCGGCAATTCGATCCAGTTCTTTGGTTTTCACGCCCGGTGCTACCCGTTTCGCTACTTCTCCGTGTGCCTTTCCTAAAACCTGGGCACTCTCCCTAATAATCTGTATCTCTTCGTCCGTCTTGTAGCGAATCATTCAACTTTCAAGCCGCAGCAAACTGAGAACGTCCTTTCACTCTGCCAGATTTCATCATTCCTTCATAATGCCGCATCAGCAAGTAACTCTCAATTTGTTGAAGTGTATCTAATACAACACCCACCAAAATCAAAAGAGAAGTTCCTCCATAGAATTGAGCAAAATTCTGAGTGATTCCCGCCTTCACAGCAAACGCTGGAAGGATGGCAACCGCTGCAAGAAAGATGGCACCTGGTAAAGTAATCTTTGATAAAATACTATCGATAAACTCGGCTGTCTGCTTACCTGGCTTAATACCTGGAACAAATCCACCGTTTCTTTTCAAATTATCAGCAATGTCGTTTGATGGAACTGTGATTGCTGTATAGAAAAATGTAAAAATCAAAATCAAGATGGCGAACAACAAGTTGTATTGCCATGATGTAAAGTCTGCGAATGTTGAACCCACATAAGCACCTAAGTCGCTATCCTGCCAGATTTGAGCAACCAATGGCGGTATAAACATAAGCGCCTGAGCAAAGATGATTGGCATTACACCCGCTGAGTTTAGCTTCAAAGGAATAAAATCACGCTTACCACCGTACAACTTATTCCCAACAACCTGCTTGGCATATTGTACCGGAATTCTGCGTGTTGCCTGTGTCAGCGCAATTACACCAACCACTACAAAGAAGAGTGCTAACACTTCAAGAATAAATAGTAGCATTCCGTTCATTCCTTTTGCATCAACTTCCTGATAGATAGCAGCCGGGAAGCGAGATACGATCCCAATCATGATTAACATACTGATACCGTTACCAATTCCTTTGTCGGTAATGCGCTCTCCAAGCCACATGCAGAACATAGTGCCAGCAACCAAAATGATGATTGAAGATACTGTGAAGAACAACCCTGGATTTAAGAGTGCCTCTGGAGCAATGGTTGCCCGGATATACCCATAGGACTGAGCCGCAGTAATAATAATTGTAAGTATGCGTGTAAACTGATTTAACTTTTTGCGACCGCTATCACCTTCCTTTTGAAGTTTGGTGAAATGAGGTACTGCTACCGTTAATAACTGCACCACAATGGATGCCGAGATATACGGCATGATACCTAATGCAAAAATGGATGCACGACTGAATGACCCACCTAAGAAAGTATTTAACAAATCAAAAATGCCACCTTGATTTCCACCAATTTGTTCTAAGATTACAGGATCAACACCCGGCAATACTATATAAGATCCTAATCTGAAAATGATTAGAAACCCTATCGTATTTAGAATGCGAACCCGAAGGTCTTCAATCGAAAATATGTTCTTTATGGTTGTAAAGAAACGCTTCATTATTTCACAGTTGTTGCGGTACCGCCTAAGTTTTCAATTGCTTTTGCAGCGGTGCCAGAAAACGCATGGGCTTCCACACTCACTTTTGACTTCAATTCTCCTCTGCCTAAAATCTTAATGCTGTCCTTCTTACCAACAATTCCGTTTTCAATCATCAATTGAACAGTAATTGAGGGCGCTTTAGTTTTTTGAGCAAGGTCTTCCAATGCATCCAAATTGATTGCCTTGAAATAAATCTTGTTATTATTCTTAAATCCAAACTTTGGAATTCGTCTTTGAAGTGGCATCTGTCCACCTTCAAATCCAGACTTCTTTGAATTTCCTGAACGAGACTGAGCACCTTTGTGACCACGACCTGCCGTGCTACCACCGGAACCTTGTCCTCTTCCAAGACGCTTATTGTTTTTTACCGATCCTTCTGCCGGCTTGAGTGTGTGCAGCTTCATTTTATAATTCGGTTACGCTCACTAAATGCTTTACTTTTTTTACCATGCCTTGTATCTGCGGAGTATACTCCACTTCAACAGAACGATGTACTCTTCCTAATCCCAATGATTGAATTGTTCTCAATTGAGTTTCAGGTCTTTTTATTGTGCTGCGGGTTTGAGTAATTCTAACTTTTGCCATAACTCTTATCCGTTAAAAACTTTAGACAATGAAACCCCACGGTTACGTGCGATAGTTTGAGGATCGCGCATGCTTGTCAATGCTTTGAAAGTTGCCTTAACCACGTTGTGTGGGTTAGACGATCCTTTCGATTTAGCCAACACATTATGCACGCCTGCACTCTCCAACACAGCACGCATTGCACCACCCGCTATTACTCCTGTACCAGGAGAGGCTGGTTTCAACAAAACGAACCCACCACCAAACTTTCCAAGTGACTCATGAGGAACGGTTCCTTTAATAATAGGAACTTTTACAAGATGCTTTTTAGCGTCATCAATTCCTTTTGTGATTGCATCAGTTACTTCATTGGCTTTGCCTAATCCGTATCCAACAACACCATTGCCATCTCCTACTACTACAATGGCAGCGAAGCTAAATCTTCTACCGCCTTTCACCACTTTGGCTACACGCTGGATGGCAACAACCTTTTCTTTTAGGTCTATTTCACTTGCCTTTACTGTGCTGACGTTACTTTGTGTCATGCTTTAAAATTTTAAACCTCCCTCTCTGGCGCCTTCGGCCAAAGCTTTGATATTACCGTGGTATAGATATCCATTACGATCAAAAACAATCTCCTGAACTCCACTTGCCAATGCTTTTTCAGCTACTTTCTTACCTACATTTTTAGAGATGGTCATATTAACACCACCTTTCTTATCCAATTCAATAGATGAAGAGGCTGTTACAGTTAATCCTTTTGAATCATCGATAATTTGAGCATAGATGATTTTATTGCTACGGAATACTGACAAGCGTGGACGGGCCGAAGTGCCTTCCAAACTCTTACGAATTCCCTTTTTTATCCGCGTTCTTCTGTGCTTAATGTTTGCCATGATTATCTATTATTTAGCAGCCGCTTTACCAGCTTTTCTACGAACATACTCACCCACAAACCGAATACCTTTTCCTTTATATGGCTCCACGCTACGCAATGATTTAATCTTTGCAGCAACCTGACCTATTAATTGCTTATCAATACCCTCTAAAATGATTAATGGGTTTTGACCTTTTTCCTGAACGGCTTGTACTTTAAGTTCTGGAGGAATTCCAACAATAACACTATGAGAATATCCTAAACTTAAATCAAGAACGTTGCCTTGTGCGGTTGCTTTATAACCAACACCAATCAACTCAAGTTGTCTTTTATAGCCGTTGCTAACTCCTTCAACCATATTGGCAATAAGCGAGCGGTATAAACCGTGCATTGCCTTATGGCGCTTCTGTTCAGTTGGGCGTGTAACCAAAACAGTGCCTTCTTCAAATGAAATTTTGAAGTCAGTATCTATTAATTGCTTTAACTCGCCTTTGGGACCTTTTACAGTCACTTTATGATCGCTATCCGAGAAGGTGCACGTAACACCTTTTGGAAGCTCTATTGGTAATCTACCTATTCGTGACATGACTAATCAATTAATAGATGTAACACAAAACCTCACCACCCACGTTGAGTGCTTTCGCCTCTTTATCTGTAATTACACCTTTCGATGTTGACAGAATTGCAATACCCAAACCATTCAATACTTTCGGTAAGCTATCTGCGCCTTTGTATTGACGAAGACCCGGTGAACTAACACGATGAAGTTTTGTAATAGCCGGCTCCTTCGTTTCGGGATTATACTTCAATGCAATTTTAATATTGCCTTGACTGTTGGAGGTATCCTCAAACATATAGTTAAGGATATAACCCTTATCGAAGAGAACCTTCGTAACTTCCTTCTTAATGTTAGAAGCAGGAACCTCTACCACGCGGTGACGTGCCTTGATTGCATTGCGCAACCGGGTCAAATAATCTGCTATCGGATCTGTTGTTTTCATTTTACTTATTTATAAAAAGCAAACCCGTTTTTTTGAACGGGCTGCAAAGATATATAACAATTTCTGTTATCCAAACTGTTACTCGGTTTCGGTTTAGCCTGTTTAAGGGGTGCCCCGACCTGAATACTCAGCAACCAAATATGTTGAAAAAAGCTCTCCTACCAGCTTGCCTTGGTTAATCCCGGGATTTTACCATCACTGGCCATTTGGCGGAATTGATTCCGGCAAATACCAAATTTGCTCATGTAGCCTCTAGGGCGACCCGTAAGTTTGCAACGGCTACGCAAACGCACGGCCGAAGAACTTCTTGGTAGTTTATCTAACGCAACCCAGTCGCCAGCTTCTTTTAAAGCTTTGCGCTTGGCTGCATACCGTGCTACCAACTTTTCCTTTTTCTTGTCTCTTGCTATGATTGATAATTTTGCCATCGAGCAATTAATTTTTAGTTACAAATGGCATTCCCAACGACTTAAGCAATTCATAGCTTTCCTCATCAGAAGCTGCTGAAGTCACAAAAGTGATATCCATGCCGTTTATTTTATTCACCTTATCAATAGAAATCTCAGGGAAAATGATCTGTTCCTTTACACCTAAGGTATAATTTCCCCGTCCATCAAAACCTTTATCGCTTACTCCTTTGAAGTCACGAACTCGCGGAAGTGCTACATTCAGTAAACGATCCATGAATTCATACATGCGATCGCCACGAAGCGTAACCTTTACACCAATTGCCTGATCTACCCGAAGCTTGAAATTCGAAATATCCTTCTTCGAGCGTGTCGAAACAGCCTTTTGGCCGCTGATGGTTGTAATTTCTTCCAAACCAACATCAATCAATTTCTTGTCTGCAACAGCAGCACCAAGACCTTTGTTGATACAAATCTTTTCTACTTTAGGTACCTGCATTACTGACTTATACTGAAACTTGTCTTTCAGGCCAGGAACGATTTCCTTGAGGTACTTTTCTTTTAATCTTGGAGTTGCCATTATTTAATAAATTCTCCTGTTTTCTTTGAAAATCTCTGCAGCTTACCTTTTTCATTAAGCTTTCTACCTGTGCGCGTTGGCTTGTCGTTGGAAGGCTCAACCACCATCAGGTTGCTGACGTGGATAGTTCCTTCCATTTTCTTGATGCCACCTTCAGGCTTTCCAGCAGAAGGCTTCTGGTGTTTTGTCACCATATTGATTCCTTCTACAATAGCACGATTCTTATCTGTCAATATCTCCAAAACTTTACCAGTTTTGGTTTTATCGTTTCCAGACAATACAACTACTTTGTCTCCCTTACGAATATGCAGCTTCGACTGCTTGTTATACTTCCTTTCCATAGCTTATAATACTTCTGGGGCTAATGAAATAATCTTCATGAACTGCTTCTCTCTTAGCTCACGAGCAACCGGACCGAAGATACGAGTACCTCGAGGTTCATCTTGAGCGTTCAAAAGCACAGCAGCGTTATCTTCAAAGCGGATGTATGAACCATCCTTTCTTCTGATTTCTTTTTTTGTGCGAACAATTACCGCCTTGGAAACTGTTCCTTTCTTGATTTGGCTGGTGGGAATTGCTGACTTTACAGTAACCACAATGGTATCGCCTACACTTGCGGAAGCTTTGCGAGTGCCACCTAATACGTGAACGCAAAGAACTTCTTTTGCACCACTATTATCTGCAACGATTAGTCGGCTTTCAGTTTGTATCATGATTACTTAGCTTTTTCAATTATTTCAACCAATCTCCATCTCTTGTTCTTGCTAGTAGGGCGTGTTTCCATAACACGCACTGTGTCACCAATACCTGCCTCGTTCTTTTCATCATGGGCCATGAACTTGGTTGTCTGGTTCATGAACTTACCGTAGATGGGGTGTTTTACTTTGCGATTGATCGCAATCGTAATAGACTTAGTCATTTTATTGCTAACCACTTTCCCTACTTTCTCCTTCCTTAGGTTTCTTACCGTCTCCATGAGAAATTACTTTTGAGTTTCTTTTGCTTTTAATTCTGTCTTAAGGCGCGCAATAAGTTTGCGAGTCTCCTTTATTCTCATTGGATTTTCGATAGCAGAAACCTGATGAGCAAACTTTAGCTTGCGCAAAGCTTCGTTTTCACTACCAAGTTTTTCGTTTAGCTCTGCTAAAGTCAATCCTTTAATCTCTGTGTTTTTCATTTTACTGCTTGTTCAACGTAATCTCTTCTTACCGTAAAGCGAGTTTTAATTGGCAACTTTCCATCAGCAAGTGCTAACGCTTCTTTTGCCGTGGCCATGGTTACTCCACCTGCTTCAAATAAAATGGTACCCGGCTTTATAACCGCTACCCAATACTCTGGAGCTCCCTTACCCTTACCCATCCGCACTTCAGCAGGCTTTTTAGTAATTGGTTTGTCTGGGAAAATCCGAATCCACACCTGACCTTCACGCTTCATAGCGCGGGTAACAGCTACACGAGCTGCTTCTAACTGACGGGCTGTAATCCAACCAGCCTCCAGAGATTTAAGAGCAAATGATCCAAAGGCGATCGAGTGACCGCGAGTGGCCAGTCCTTTCACCTTTCCTTTTTGCATCTTTCTGAACTTCGTCCGCTTAGGCTGTAACATGATCTACTGCTTTTTAAAACTTTCCTAAATTATTTTCTTGCTCTTCTATCACCACCACGATCACCAGCTTGATCTCTTCTCGGGCCGCGCTCGTTTCTTCCGCCACGATCATTACCACCGCCTCTTCTTCTATCTCCACCTGCACCTGGCTGACCACCTTTATTTTCTCCTGCTGTATTGCTTACCATTCCAACGTTTGGCGATAAGTCGCGCTTTCCATAAACCTCTCCTTTAAAGATCCATACCTTAATTCCAATCTTACCATAGATTGTTTGCGCTTCTGAAATTGCATAATCAATATCAGCGCGCAACGTATGAAGTGGAATTCTTCCTTCTTTATATTGTTCAGTACGTGCCATTTCGGCACCGGCCAACCGACCAGACAATTTTACTTTTATTCCTTCAGCACCTACTCGCATAGTAGAAGCAATTGCTTGCTTCATTGCTCTGCGATAAGAAATTCTTGCCTCTAATTGTTGAGCGATTGATTCTCCAACCAATCTTGCATCCATTTCTGGGCGCTTAATTTCGTAAATGTTGATTTGAACATCCTTGTTGGTGATCTTCTTTAACTCCTCCTTTATTTTATCAACCTCATTGCCACCTTTTCCAATTACTACACCCGGACGAGCCGTGTGAATAGTTAGCGTAATTCTCTTTAAAGTCCGTTCAATAACGACTTTAGAGATTCCTCCTTTTTGAATACGGGCATCAATGTATTTCCTGATCTTCTGATCTTCAACCAACTTGTCGGCAAATGACTTTCCGCCAAACCAACTTGAATCCCATCCACGGACAATGCCTAATCTGAAACCTACCGGGTTAATCTTCTGTCCCATTATTCTTTTGTTTCTTTAGCGTCTGACTTAACCGCTGCTGCTTTCGCAGGCATGCGATCTACTGTTAAGGTTACATGGTTTGATCTTTTTCTCACGCGGTGAGCACGTCCTTGCGGTGCGGGCCTCAATCTCTTCAATTGACGACCTCCATCCACAAAAATTTCTTTTATAAAAAGATCAGCTTCTTCCAACTTCACATCACTATTCTTTGATTCCCAGCTGCTAATAGCAGAAAGAAGTAACTTTTCCATTTTCGCAGCAGCATGTTGTGCCTCGTACTTCAAAATGTTCAATGCCTTGCTAACCCGCTCTCCGCGAATTAAGTCAGCTACCAAACGCATTTTGCGTGGCGATGAAGGAACATTCTTTAAATAAGAAGTAGCAGCTCCACTTTTAGCCGCCTCTTTTACGGCCGCAAGCTTCTCGCGCTTTGCTACTGATCTTTTCTTCTTTTTAACTACTTCTGTTTCCATGTTCAGGAATCTTATAATTCTCTTACTTATTTATTGTTTCCTGAATGTCCTTTGAACGTGCGGGTAGGTGCAAACTCACCTAACTTATGCCCAACCATGTTCTCAGTAACATAAACCGGAATAAACTTATTACCATTATGCACGGCAAACGTATGTCCAATACAATCAGGAGTAATAGTTGATCTGCGCGACCATGTTTTAATTACAGACTTCTTACCAGACTGTTCCATTACCTGCACCTTCTTTTCCAAGCGTGCATCTAAATAAGGACCTTTTTTAATTGACCTTCCCATAATTATTTTTTCCTTCTTGCAACAATTAAACCATCAGAATACTTCTTTGGATGACGCGTCTTCTTGCCTTTAGCAAGCAGTCCCTTACGTGATCTTGGATGACCACCTGAAGCGCGGCCTTCGCCACCACCCATCGGGTGATCTACCGGGTTCATAGCTACTGGTCTTGTGCGAGGACGAACCCCTCTCCAACGACTGCGGCCAGCTTTACCAACACTTTCATTCATGTGCTCGGCATTTGAAACCGCACCTACGGTTGCAAGGCAGCGAACTAATACGTTACGCATTTCGCCAGAAGGCATTTTCAATGTTGCATAAACTGCTTCGCGAGCAACTAATTGCACAAACGAACCAGCACTGCGAGCTATCGATGCACCACCACCTGGCTTCACTTCTACATTGTGAATGATGGTACCTATCGGAATTTTAGAAAGTGGAAGTGCGTTACCAACTTCCGGAGCAATGTTATCTCCAGAGATAACAGTTTGTCCTACTTTGATTCCTTGGGGAGCAATAATATAAGCCTTCAAGCCATCTGCATAGTACAACTTCGCGATGCGAGCTGTTCTTGTTGGATCGTACTCGATAGATTTAACTACAGCAGGGATTCCAAAGCGATCGCGTTTGAAATCGATCAAACGAGTTTTTTGTTTATGTCCACCACCAATGTAGCGCATTGTCATGCGACCTGAATTGTTACGACCACCCGTTTTCTTGATAGTCAAAACCAAAGATTTCTCAGGTTTACTTTCTGTTATGTCCTCAAAACCAGGGGACAACCGGTGACGGGTGCCTGCTGTTATCGGTCTAAGTTTTTTCAACGCCATCGCTTATATATTATACGTTGCTATAAAAATCAATTACCTCACCTGAAGCCAAAGTAACAATGGCTTTCTTATAACTTGGCTTGCGACCTGATAACACACCTGCTTTTGTAAAGCGAGACTTGAATTTACCAAGCACATTAATAGTGTTAACATGTGCCACGTTTACACCATACATTTTTTCTACTGCACTCTTAATCTCTACCTTGTTGGCGCTGCCTTTTACAACAAAACCATACTTGCCCTTTTCATTTAATGCAGAAACTTTCTCAGTAACCAGGGGTTTAATCAAAATACTCATTTGGATTACTGTTTATTTAAAATGTTATCAATCTTAGTCAGTGAGCTCTCCACCAAAATCAATTGCTCAGCATTCATCACATCGTATGTGTTGATTTGATCAGCCGTAATGATTTTTGAGTTTTGAATATTTCTAGCTGAAAGAACAACGTTCTTGTTGGCTTCAGGAAGAACAAAAAGTATTTTCTTATCGGTGAAAGAAAGTGACTTAAGTAGTGCTATAAATTGCTTTGTCTTAGCCACTTCAAAATTGAAGTCTTCAATCACAGCAATCATATTATCCTTAGCCTTATAAGTAAGGGCTGACTTACGAGCCAAATCCTTTACCTTTTTATTCAACTTAAAAGAATAATCTCTTGGAGTAGGTCCGAATACACGACCACCGCCTTTGAACAATGGGTTCTTGATGTTACCCGCACGAGCACCACCAGTTCCCTTTTGTTTCTTTATTTTTCTGGATGAACCACTAATCTCAGCACGCTGCTTAGACTTATGCGTTCCTTGGCGTTGGTTAGCCAAGAAGCTTTTTACATCCAACCATATTGCATGATCGTTTGGCACAATACCGAACACCTCACTCCCGAGGCTTATCTTTCGGCCGGTATCTTCTCCGCTATGTTTTACAACTGCTACGTCCATCACTTTTGCAAAATTATTATTGAATTTTTTGAACCTGGAACGGAGCCGCTTACAAGAATTATGTTTTTGTCAGCCAGAATTTTCACCACTTTTAGGTTCATCACCTTTACACGATCTCCACCCATACGACCAGGCAAACGCTTTCCTTTAATTACTCGAGATGCGAAAGATGCATTACCCATAGAACCAGGAGCACGAAGGCGGTTATGCTGTCCGTGAGTTTGACCACCCACTCCAGCAAATCCGTAGCGCTTTACAACACCTTGAAATCCTTTTCCTTTTGAAGTACCAACAGCATCTACAAAGTCGCCCTCGACAAATACATCCTGTACTCTAATTTCTTTTCCCAATTCTACCATTCCATCATACTCCGCGCGGAAGTCTCTGAATTCAATGGTTGATTTTTTGGGGCTTGTGTTGGCCTTTTTGAAATGACCAACCAGCGGCTTGGGGGTGTTTTTTTCCTTTCTTTCAGAGAAAGAAAGTTGCACAGCCCTGTATCCATCGGTCTCAGCGTTTTTAACCTGAGTGATAACACATGGGCCTGCTTCAATCACCGTAACCGATATATTCTGGCCATCTGGGCCGAATACACTGGTCATTCCTACTTTACGTCCTATTATTCCAGGCATGGTTGAAACCTATTTTGCTTGATTTTATCCTGTTTTGCGGGTTTTGTACTGCAAAAAGGACTGCAAAGATAGGAACTAAAGTTTAGCTACCAAGTGGCCGTTCAAAAAAATAAATGGGACGCATCGTTCCTTGTTTCAAATTTAAAATAGTGTAATGTTAATATTCTCATTAACAGCATTTTATATGCTAAATAAATAATCTTACAAGAAATTGAAGTAACCCTGACTTCAATCAAATTTTATCGAAGCATTAAAAGGTCTTACTTTTCCAACCTACAAAAAAGAATTAAATGCGGCCAGCCACTTTTTGGAAAGAAAACATAGCATTGTTGGCCTTGCTCCTTTTCCTGTTAGCTGTAAATCTTTCTATTGGAAGTGTGCAAATCCCCATTACAAAACTTTTGAGTAGTCTGTTTGCAACCCAGCATGAACTTTATTCTACTATTCTCTGGCAGTTTCGAATACCCAAAGCACTTACCTGCATCTTGGCAGGTAGCGCTCTGGCAACTGGCGGGCTTCTTATGCAAACCCTTTTCCGAAATCCGATGGCTGGTCCGGATGTGCTGGGCCTTACATCTGGCGCCAGCCTTTTTGTCGCCACGTTGCTTTTAGTCGGTCAGTTTAATCCTGGCTTTACCGTATCACTTTTTCAAAACCCCTGGAGTATTGCCCTTGCCGCCAGCATGGGTGGCGCTTTGGTATTCATACTAATTATTTTCATTGCCAATTCAGTAAAAGACAATACCTCATTATTAATCATCGGGCTTATGATTAGCGCAGCAACTTCATCGATAGTAAGTGTTATGCAGTTTACAAGTCAGGCTGACGATCTACAAGCATTTATGGTCTGGACGTTGGGAAGTGTGGGCAACACGGGCTGGAAGGAATTGAGTGTTCTATCATTAATAATCCTTGGCGGCTTAATAATTAGTTACGCACTTATAAAACCACTTAATGGTTGGCTGCTTGGTGAGAACTATGCTAAAAACCTAAACATCAATCTAGATCGCTCTCGCTTTCTGATAGTAATAGCAACGGGTTTATTAACGGGTGGGGTTACGGCCTTTTGTGGACCGATCGCTTTTGTTGGCCTCGCTGTTCCGCATTTAGTTAGGCTTCTTGTACCTGCCACTAATCATAAAATATTAATTCCGGCAGTCATGGTGGGTGGAGCGAGTTTGCTTCTTCTTTGCGACATGCTTGCGCAGATACCAGGAAGCACACAAGTTCTTCCCTTAAATGCGGTCACATCCATGATAGGCGCACCGGTTGTAATCTGGATGATTATTAAAGCGAAAAGAATAAGTGTCTGACCTAAAAAACATAGCCCTGTTAACAAAAGATTTGGTGGTTGGCTACACCAAAGAAAAGAAATCGCATGCTCTTTTTGATTCACTCAATCTGAGTTTGAGGGCAGGAGAACTTGTTTGTTTTATGGGCTCAAATGGGGTAGGCAAAACAACTTTGATTAGAACCTTAACAGGCTTGCAGAAACCCTTGGGCGGAAAAATTGAGACAATAAATAATCAAGCGATGGCTGTTGTGCTAACAGATAGAATTAATTCGGCCGTAATGACGGTTTACGATTTAATTACATACGGTCGCTATCCTTATTTGAATTGGAACGTTTCTCTTTCTGATCGCGATTATGAAATAGTTGAGCAGGCGATTAAACAAGTTCATCTTGAATCCATAGTTGATAAAAAACTTTTTGAACTTAGCGATGGGCAACTACAAATGGCCATGATTGCTAAAGCACTTGCGCAGGATACACCGATATTATTTTTAGATGAACCCACCGCACATTTGGATTTAAATAATCGTGTTGAGATTATGAACATCTTACGCTCGCTGTGCCGAACTTCTAACAAAACAATTTTAGTTGCCACGCATGAATTGGATCTGGCTTTGCAAACTGCTGATCGCATTTGGTTGGCAACTTCCGATCGAAAAATAGTTTCCGGCATTCCGGAAGATTTGGTGTTGGATGGAACCTTCGATGCTGTATTTCAATTTAAAGGCTTCGATTTGAAAACCGGAAAGATAAGCAACGAAGCTTCCCGCAACGTTTCAATTTCCTTAACCGGAAGTGGCCATCCGTTTCTCTGGACAAAAAATGCTTTGGAAAGATGTGGTTATTTTATTTCATCAACAGCCGAATTAAAACTTGAAGTTGCGGAAGAAGAAGCGAAGCCGGTTTGGTTGCTAACAAGCAATTTAGGAACGCTTAAATTTCATACACTTGAAAAACTGCTAGACTTCTTTAAAGGAAGCTAATAGTCTATTTGTTCATCGCCTTCTTTATAATCAAGGTAATAGATCACCAGATTGAGCATTTCATCCGTTGAGTTCCACCCGTAGCCAATATCCTTGGCGGGATGGTTTGGGTTAGCTGGATTTTCGCTGGTGTTATCATACTTGGCCTCCACAAAAATTCGTGAGCCAGCGGGTATCCTCAATAGATTTTTAAATTGATAAGTTGTCTGCCAATTGAAATCCCAGTTGTTGATTTTGATCAAGGGAATTTTAACGCCTTCCAACGTAATTGCATAAGACAAAAATGATTTTCCTATAAAGTGCATGTGCGGCATTACTGAGATTAATGAAATATCGTTTTTGATAAGGTAACTAATGTAAAATGTTGGCATGCGCTCCGCATCAATATAGAATGGTTTATTGCTGATATCGTTCTCACGCAATGTCAACGTATTTACTTCGCGGGTTACAGGAGTTTTCGCAAAGTATAAGTTAATAATTGATTTGTCCTGCTGAGGTTTTGATGAGGGCGAATAATGAATATTTAAGATTAGGTCAGAACCTTTTCCAATTTTTTTTGCTGTACCCGGGGGGAAAAAAATCTTTGCATTACCCGGTACCCAGCCGTATAAAAATTCATCAGCAAGCGGAATAGTCTGAAATTTTTTTACATCAGGGTCCATTTCACTCATCCCATCAATGCCTCGAATGCGCTGCGTAGAATCAACCATTACCCGACTATGGTGCACTTGCTTGCGATTGCCTGGAATAAATTCAATTGCAGAAATATATGCAGCTGATTTTAAGTTTGTTGGCATTACAAAAAATCGAAAATCTTCCTCTGCTTTTTCCGATAATGCATAAGAGCTAAGCATAGCCAGAGACAAATCCGGCTTAGTCAAATCCTCTATTGGAATTACTGCCTTTTTCGATTTGACTTTTTTTCCTTTAGGCATCCCAGTCGCTATCCATGCCTGGATTAAATCGATTTGTGATTGTTCTAACTTTTTCTCATTTCGGAAAGTTTGAAAGGTGGGGTCGGCCTTCCATGGCGGCATATAAAGTGACTTAGTTACATGACCAATAAAATTTCCTTTCGCACTTACCTCTTCATAAGTTTGAAGACTAAAGGGGCCTATCCCGCCCACCTTGTGACAGGAGACACAATTGTTTTTTAAAATTGGCTCAATGTCGGCATAAAATGTCGGCTTCGATTGACACCATGCGAGCCCATAAATGAGTGACCCAAAAAGAATTAATAGCGCTCTCATCATTGATGATGCTGATGTTCTTTTACTTCTGTTCGTTGGATAAAACAACCGATCGCTTCTGTTTTACTTAACTTAGTTTTCGTTCCGGCAAGACTATTATCAATTGCATTGATCAAATAATGCTCAGTTACTGCTCTGCGGTTCCGACCCAATTTATAAAACCAATTGTCAACGGCTCCATGATATACAATTGCATCACCCTCTAAGACAAATACTTCGGGAGTTACTTTTGCATTTAACTTATTCGTCAACGCGTGGTTAGCATCACCTAAAAGTTTTAGATTTTCAGGAATCTTATATTCTTCGCGGAAAGTGGAGGCGTCATTTTTTGACAATCCGGCAGGAAAATATCCGACAAATTGAACTTTTTCCCCGTACCGATCTAAAATCTCCCTAATCGTATTCATGTACTTTTGAGTGATTGGGCAATCAACGGCCATAAAAAACACAACACTTAATGATCCGGATTTTTTTGAAACAATAGCCTGCTGCCCTTGAGAAGAGATTCCCATTAGAAAAAATAAAATGAAGATATTTTTCTTCATAGTTTTAATTTAAATCAGCTCAACTCCCAACCCCGGCTTATCAGAGCAATACATAATTCCCTCTTTTAGAATAAATCCACCCGTCACAGCATCCTTGCCTAAATCGAGACTTCCATCAAGATCTATGTATTTTGTGTTGGCGCACGCAAATGCGGTGTGCAACGCTGCCGTTATACTAACAATGCTTTCATCATTGCAGCCCCAGAATAAATCAACACCTGCCAAGCGGCCTATGTCGGCAATCTTTAATGCCTGGCTCACACCACCACACTTCATTAATTTGATATTAAAGATTCCGGCTGCAACAGGCGGGGTAATTAATTCAAAAGCATTTTCAGGTGAAAGCAAGGATTCATCAGCAGCGATTACTTTTCGTATTTCTTCGGGTAATTGTTTTGCCTCGGCAATTGCTTTAGCCGGGAGTGGTTGTTCAATCAATTCAATATCGAGCGATTTGGTGCGATTATAAAACTCGATGGTTTGTGCTGAAGTGTAGCCCTGGTTTGCATCAATGCGAATAACAAATTTCTTTCCGAACTTCTCCCTCAACTTCACCATCCGCTCAATGTCTTCTTCAAGGTCTATACCCAACTTCACTTTCAATACAGTAAACCCCCGCTCGCCATATTCGGCAGCTTCCTTCAAAGTTTCTTCTACATTTTTAATTCCTATTGTATTTGAAGTGGGCAGTGAATGAATTTTTTGTCCTAAGAATTTTACCAATGGAACACCCAAATGTTTGGTAAACACATCATACAAGGCAATGTCTAGCGCTGCGCGGGCAGCAGGATTTTTAGGAAAGTTTTTCCAAACTTCATAAGTGAGTTGATTAAGCTCATTGATATCGCACCCAACTAAGAACTGAAGATTTTTTTCATCGAGCGCTGCCACACATTGGTTAAAGCTTTCGCCTGTTACATACTCGCTCGGATTAGCCGCACCAATGCCAGTTAATCCGTTTTGCAAAGTAATCTCAACAAACGCATTGAGCACCTCATCTACCGTTTTGAATGCAATAGTATAAGGCTTTGTATTAACCAGATCTGCAGTCCAAACTTTAATATCTTTTATTTTCATTTGATTCGTTTTCTGATGAGTGTAGGATTTCTAGAATGATGATAGACCGCATAAACTTTAATGATACTTCCATAAACTCCAAATATAATTTTATAAGGAAATCGTTGAAGGAAAATACTTCTTGATTTTTTATAACCGAGAGAATACCCTAACGGATTGCTTGACAACCGATTTAATGCTGCTTCATGACTCAAAATAAATTCTTGTTCAAGGCCTACTCTCTGCAAATAATACCACTCTGTCATGTCAAGCAAATCAGCTAAAGCCTGAGAAGTAATCTCGATGGTATAATTATTAGTCACGACTCATTTTAAGCCTTGCTTTCACCTCATCCCACGTATAGGTTTTACCTTTTCCTGATTCATGGAGATCAATTCTTCGGTCAAGTTCTTTTTTCTGTTCTTCAGTAAGAAAATCAACATCGCTGCTATCGCTATCCTCGGCAATACTATCCCAAATGGCTTCTACCATAAGAATACGCTCCTCAACGCTAAGCAGTTTTATTTCTTTAATGTCAACCATATTATAAAACTACACTTTTTTATATAGCTTCTCTACACTTGTGCTATCGACTTATCAATCATGTCTTTGAAGATAGCTATTAATCTTTCAACGCCATCTTCTAACGGAAGTATTACAGGCATACTCAATTCTTTTTCTTTTTGATCCGCATAGGTTCTAGCTTCTTGCTCCGTCATCTTAGCTGTATTTACAGTGATGGCAACTGTTGGCGCTCCATAAATTTTTACTAACGCAATTTCATCTTTAATCTCAGGAATATCTGCCGGATAGTCTTCCAGGCCTTTATATTTTTTGCGAGCCGGGTTATGTTGAAGCACAACCGCATTAGCATCGGCCGATACAATCCATTCGGCCCCAGCCGGACCACTTGGATTGCGCAAAGAAGATTGGCCTTCAATAAAAATGATATCAGGCTTTGCTTCTTGCCAGCACTGCACAATAGCGTGCTCCATTTCACCGGAAATAAAATCATTGAGTGTACTATCAAATACAAACCCATATTTAGCGCCTTGCATCCAGCCTGTTTGGCCAGTATAAATCATCTCAGCCCGAAACCCAGCTTTACGCATGGCTTCCACAAGGAAGCGAGTAGTAGTTCGCTTGCCTAATGCGCAGTCGGTACCCAACACAGCAATCTTAGGGCAATGCACATTTTTTATTTCGCCCGACCAAAAATGTAAGTCCTTGAATTTTTTTGGTTTGCGAACATCAATGATTTCCAAACCTCGGGAGCGCGCAAAATCGGCAAGCTCAGGAATATCTGAGATGTATTCATGCAGTCCATTTACCAAACCATAACCATGGACAAGAGCATCCTTCAAAATAGCCCGCAACGAATCAGGGATTAAACCGCCTTTGGTTGCCACACCCACAATGCAATAGGCAGCAGCGTGTTTAGAGGTTTTAGCAAATTCATCAATAGAAGCAAATACCGGGATATTCCTTTTTTTTCCATCCAACACTTCACCAGCATCCTTGCCAACATACTTTGCATCAATAACGCCTACGATGTTGTATCGATCTGTTCCCCGAATCAACCCGTGAGCTGTTTTTCCGTTGTTGCTATCCAAATAGCCTGCTGTGATTATAATGGCATTACTTTTTTCCATACTGAGATTAGTGAAACCGAAAATTACGCGGATTAATTGCGATTCTCAAAGACTTGCCGGGAGGAAACTTTTTTAGCGATCGTAGGTTAACTTGAATTCTGAAAGATCGGGTTTGTTTGGGCGCTTTCGGGTAAGCTCATGGTTATAAATCAACTGCCCCAGACTCTTCATAAGAGGATAACCCAGCGTTTTGTATTCATAAACGCCATCGTTATAAATCTGATCAGTGTTCGTATTAATTACCGCTGAAAGCATAAACTCAATGCCTGTATCAAAGTCTACGATGTAGGCGTTATCAATTAAAAAGCCGTAAGCATCACCTACCTTATTGAAAATGCGAATATTGGATTCTATAGGTGCTCTATCTTCACCATACATTAAAAACTTACAATAGGCATCGTAATAAGTTGTATCCTGATAATACCGAGGAAACTCTGTTTCGCGCGGCAGCTGCGAAATGTATTGCAAAACAAACTGACGATCGGTTTCAGAAATATTAAATCGCTTCTTTTCGTCAACAGCTTGTGGAAATAAAATGGCCTTTAGAATTTCCTGCTGTTCTTGCAACGGATAAGAATTTTTGTAGGTGAAGTCGAAGGCATCTCGAATCAAAGAATCACCTTGCATATAGCCAAAGCCAAAGAACTCGCGCCTTGGAGGCTGGATAGAATCTCTATTTATTAACATGGGTTGATTATAAATAACTTTATCACCCGACAAAAACCGGATTGCTTCTGTATGTCTGTTTTGATCGGGGGTTGAAGCCCGCTCAAGCCTGTGAAGAATACGAATATTGTAGCCCTTATTATTTAATATCTGATTAGTTTCCTTTTGCCCCATGAACTCGTAGAGTCGATTATAAGCATCATTATCACTCACTACCAAAATCTTTTTGGCATAATGGCCAACGGATGGAAACCCATTTTGAGAGGTTGTATCGTTGCTAACGCTTCTTTGGCCTGAATAAACACTATCGCTCAACATAGGACTATTCTTATCCAAGCCATCAATATTAAGCGTATGAAGCTTTTCGAGCGAAAGAAGAACTAGCGGCAACTTTACGGTCGATGCCGGATAAAAGTATTTTGTAGAATCAACATTATAATAATAAGACTTGAAGGAGGGAACGTTATTATTATCTCTATTAATCTGAGTATAGATAATTTGAACCTGCAACTTGTCTTTATAGCGCAAATAAGGTTGAAATTCTGATTGCTTAGCTTCCATAAGCGTTTCCAGTAAGTTTGGCTCATCGGGCGGTGGAGCGCAACGCGACAAAACGAGAACTAATAGTGCAGCTATTCTTATTCTATAATGTGATTTCATGGTTCTAAAACGGAGAGGTCATTTTAATGTAAATTTGCACTTTCAAATTTCTGAAAAAATAAATGGAAGAGCCAATAGTAGCGCAAGATATTCAAAAGCTAAGCTTGAAGAGCTAGCCGAATTTTTTGCGGATGGAACTTAGATTAATTTTGGGTTGGTTATTGCTTTCGGTGTCTTTAAAAAGAATTAATATGAAAAATCTTATCGCATCGTTTGTAGTTGTTTTTTGGGCCTCAATTTGTTTTGGGCAAGACTTAATTGGCACTTGGCAACTTACAACGGAAGAAACCTGTTTTCAGAGTGAAATGAAGGAAAGTGATACCGAGCGCGAACTGAAGGAAGGCATGGGAGCATCCCGGCAATCGGTTGTGCGGATAATCACTTTTACTAAGAAAGGTTATGCCGAAGAAGGAATATTTTCTGCAGGAAAGAAGAAAGGCAATGATCTAAATAAATTCAAGTATCAGGTGGTAGGTTCTGAACTTCAGTTTCTTGATAAGAAATCAGGCATGGCCACTCAACAATTTGTTATTGACGAACTCTCTGACACCACGTTGCGCTATCACAATAAATTAAAAGATTGCGAAGTCAAATCATTTACCCGTATTGAGTAATGGTAGAGCCAATCGTAAAGCGAGATATTCGCAAACTAAAACTTGAAGAGCTAAAGGAATTTTTTGTTGCCCAAGGTGACAAACCTTTTCGTGCGCAACAGGTTTACGATTGGCTGTGGATGAAATCTGCCAAAAACATTGACCAAATGACGAATATCTCGTTAGAAACCCGTGAGATGCTTAAGCAACACTTTGTGATCAATCACATTAAGGTTGATAACATGCAACGCAGTACTGATGGTACGATAAAGAATGCGGTTACCCTGCATGATGGAATGGTTGTCGAATCCGTTCTAATTCCCACAGAAAAAAGAATTACCGCATGTGTTTCTTCGCAAGTTGGCTGCAGTCTGGCGTGTAAGTTTTGTGCTACCGCTCGTCTAAAACGGCAGCGCAATTTAAGTCCTGATGAAATTTACGATCAGGTAGTAGCCATTAAAGAACAAGCCGAACTTTTTTTTGGAAGGCCCCTTACCAACATTGTATTTATGGGCATGGGCGAGCCCTTGCTTAACTATGCAAACGTAACATCGGCCATCGAAAAGATTACCGCCCAAAAAGGATTGAACATGGCGAGCAAACGCATAACTGTTTCAACAGTAGGAGTTGCCAAAATGATTCGCAAAATGGCGGATGATCAGGTTAAATTCAACCTAGCTGTTTCATTGCATTCCGCACTTAATGAAACCCGTTCTTCTATCATGCCGATCAATGATACCAACCCGTTGGAAGAGTTGGGCGAAGCTCTGGTGTACTGGTATCAAAAAACAAAAAATAAAGTGACGTACGAATATGTGGTGTGGAAAGGAATCAATGATAAAGAAAAAGATGCGCAGGCGCTTTTAAAATTCTGCAAGTTGGTACCTTCTAAAGTAAACCTGATTGAATACAACCCAATTGATGATGGGGAGTTCCAACAGGCCAGTGATCAAACATTATCTATGTACATGGATCTGCTGGAGCGAAACGGAATAACAACCCGCATTCGCAAAAGCAGAGGCAAAGATATAGATGCCGCTTGCGGTCAGCTAGCAAATAAGAGTTAGAACTAATTCCAGACTAGTTGCGTCATACGTACACGGTCTAATCAATTTCAATTCATTCATGAAGTTTCTTTTTCATCTTACTCTTTTATTCACCCTTGGACTGCCACTTTTATCGCAGGCCCAGAATAGCAACTTCGTAATGTCAGGCGAAGTCCTTGATTCCGCAACGCTGTATCCGCTGCCCTACGTAGCTATTCAACTAAAAGGAAAAAATATTGGCTTGTCAACAAATGACGATGGAACGTTTACTTTAGAAGCCTCGCGTGGAGATACACTTATTTTCACACGTCTCGGTCATAAACCAGTGTTACTTCCGGTTCGGAAAGCAGAAGCTAATCTGCGAATTACTTTAGCAGAAGATGCACGACTACTTAAGGATGTTGTTGTGTATGGTGATTATACAATCAAAGGTCTTGATGATTGGAAGAAAGGTCTGCCTGCTAACACCGCGATCAAACTTAAAAACCAACCACTGGAACCGGAGCCAGGGAGTGTTGCCACTTTCGGGCCGGGCGTTACTATTGGGTTTGGCGGAAAAGACAAAAATAAACCTAAGCGCGATGAGTTATCAAAAACTGAAGTTTATCGTAAGACTATTACCTCGGACGAAGTGCGAAAAGAGGTAATGGAACTTTACGGTATTTCAGAAGAAACTTTCAACAAAAAGCTTGAACGCTTTAACCGCGAAAATCCCGATGCGGTTTACCTTACCAGCGAGAAAGAAATAGTAACTTTATTAATTCAGTTCTTTGCATTGAAGTAAGGTAGAAACGCTTGGCTTCGCCTTTCTAACAGTGCTAGGTGTGCGACACCTGCCCTTCATTTGCTCACTCAGTAAGAAGATAGCGTATGAAGTTTTGATAACTTTGATTTATGTAAGCTGTCGAATATTGACTTACTCAGCGAACCTCCGCGCACTTCGCGGTAAAATTTAAACTTAATGGAAGAACATTTTGAGAGCTCAGAAAAAGTAAGAGATTTTGTAATTGGCATGAGCGATGGACTCACCGTACCCTTTGCATTGGCTGCAGGCTTAAGTGGTGCGGTAGATTCAACAGCTATCGTAATAACAGCAGGGCTTGCCGAAATTGCTGCCGGTTCCATTGCTATGGGATTAGGTGGCTACTTGGCAGGGCGAACAGAAATTGAACATTACGACTCCGAAGAAAGGCGGGAGTATGACGAAGTCATCAATAAACATGAAATTGAAATTGAAGAGACGAAAGAGATTTTTGCTGAATATGGAATAAGCGAAGACCTGCAGGAAAAAGTGGCGCGAGAAATGGCCAAGCACCCAAAAAAATGGGTGGACTTTATGATGCGTTTTGAATTGGGACTTGAACGCCCGCATAAACTCAGAGCACTACAAAGCGCATTTATCATTGGCATATCATACGTAATTGGTGGTCTGATTCCACTCAGCGCATATTTCTTTACGGAATCATCACAAGAAGGATTAATTTATTCTTCCATCATCACGATGATCTGTTTGATGGTTTTTGGCTTGGTAAAAAGTAAACTTACTGGTCAGCCTTTATTTAAAGGTACACTGCGCGTTGCGGTTGTTGGCGCTGCTGCTGCAGCCGCTGCTTTTGGTATTGCTAAGTTGATTACTTGATAGTTACTTCTTACTTGCATTGAAGAGCTTTTCCTTTTCTTCTTTAGAAAGGCTTTCATAGCCGCGATCAGAAATTTTATCGAGAATGGTATCGATCTCGTCTTGAGAGGCTTTACTTGGTTTGGAGGTTGGGCGTGTTACTTGATGAACTTTCGGTTCTTCCTTTCGGTAAGTAACCTTTACTTTGGGTTGCGAAACAAATATACTTCTGAACCAATCTAGCATGGCAGTGATCCAGCCACCCCAGTTAACACCTACTTGTAGTTGTTTGATATAAACAAAGCCAATCAGTGCGCCACCCAAGTGGGCTATATTGCCTCCAGCATTGCCTCCCACAGATCCTAAAAATGAAAGCACAATATAGAAGAGCGCGATGTACTTGATCTTCACAGGGCCTAGAAACATCAGGAAGAAGGTATAGTCTGGTAAAAGCACAGCAGTGCCCACAAGTACCGCATACACGGCAGCCGATGCTCCAACCATTCCATAAAGAGGAGTTTGCGCTTGGTAATAAGGAATTGTATTGTAAACAATCAAAAAAGAAACCGCACCGGCCACCGCGCCTAAAACATAAAGCGCCACAAGCTTATCACTTCCCAGATATTCTATAAACAGTTTTCCAAACCAATAAAATATCAACATATTGAAAAGGATGTGGAAGATACCAGTAAGGTCGTGAACAAATGCGTAGGTAATGATTGTCCAAGGCTTGGAAAGAAATGTTAAGAACGGTGCCGGAATAGCAAGCTGCGCATGAATCATTTCAAAAATATTCTCATAACCAGCTGCAGTAGTAAAGACTTTAATTACAGCAAGCACTAAAAACACCACTGCGTTGATGAAGATCAACTGCACATGTGCATTGTTCGGTTTTTGAAATGCATTTTTGAATTCGTCTAACACAATTCTATTTCTAATCTATTAAAACAAATTTTTTTTCAATTGGATTACGCAAAGGTGAAAAATTTTAGTCAACCAAATGGGTCTGCCCGCTTGGAGCGGTCTGACACCTGTTAGTTTCGTAAGTACAATTACCTAAAGTTACCAACTTTATCGTTGTCCCTGGCTACGCCAAATACTGATAATAACAAAACCGACCAGCGCTCCGCCAAAATGCGCCAGATGCGCTACGGTGCCACTTCTATCCATTGCATAGGTTATAAAACCAATTAGAAAAACCAAATATTTTGCTTTTATAGGAATTGGCGGAAACAAGAGGGTAACTTCCATGTTCGGAAACACCATTCCAAAGGCCATTAAGATTCCGTACAGAGCGCCCGAAGCCCCCAGCATAATACCGCCTGAAGCACCTACAAAATAATTTACTACGGCATAAATTATACCTGCCCCTAAACCAGTACCTAAATAAAATATAAGAAATTTTTTATCACCCCAGTAAGTTTCCAGAATGGGAGCAAACGAGGCCAAAGCAAACATATTAAAGAATATGTGCCCTATTCCACCATGGGCAAACATATACGTAAAGAACTGATACGGCTTAAAAAAATTAGAGCGCACATTCCACAAAGACAGATATTCAGTTATGTGAAGATTGCTTAATAGATTTTGAGCCAGAAAAACAGCTACATTGATAATGACCAGATTTCTGACCATTGGAGTAAGTCTAAACATGCTTTCGATTTATCGGGTAAAGTAACTTTCTATCTTAGACGTTTCAAAAGTAAAAAATGTTGGCCTTCCGTCAGGAGAAAAGTTGGGTTTCGAGCAAGAAAACAATCCTTCCACAATAGATTTTATCTCTTCGGGGGCAAGTTTCTGTCCGGATTTCACTGAAGAGCGCTTTGCCAAGGCCAACGCCAAACTATCTTGTATGGGTAATTGTAACTCCGATTGATTCTTTTTGAATTGTTCCAGCAGCCCTTCAAATAATTCTTTCTCAGAGCCTTCCACCCCAACCGGAACACCCGTCACCAAAAAAGTATTCTTCCCAAAGAGATCAAAACGAAAGCCCAAGGCCATTAACTCGTGCTCTATTTCATTCACCAAAGCAAAATCGGAAGCGCCTAATGTTACCGTTTGTGGGAACAAACTCTGTTGACTATTTCCGGGTTTGTTTTTTAAACGAAAAAAATATTTCTCAAATAACACTCGCTCATGCGCTGCTTGCTGATCAATAATCATCAACCCAGTCTTTGAAGAACGAATAATATATTTCTGCCGAAATTGAAAAACTCCAGATTCTTCAGCTTGCTCCGATGAATCAATATTTAATGAACTTTCAAAGCGCAAGGTTGTTGGCACTGATTCCGATTTTTGAAACAACTTCGATTCTGGTGCGGCAAACTCAAATGCCTTTTCCCAGTTCTGAAGGTTCGACCGATGAAGACTTGTTGAAAATTGTTCATCCATGTATTGCTCCTTGTTCAAGGTTTTGCCCAACTTACTCTCAATATTAATGTCGGCTTTGAAATCAATAGCCGGAGCTAAGTTATGTGCACCCAACGCTTGCTTAACAGCCGCCCACACTACGCCATAAATCGCCCGTTCGTCATCAAACTTTATTTCTGTTTTGGTGGGATGAACATTTACATCAATATGTTTCGGATCGATCTCAATAAACAACACATAAAAAGGAAAACTTCCGTCCATTAAAAGTCCTTCAAAAGCACTTGTTACCGCATGGTTTAAATAATTATTGCGAATGAATCGTTGATTCACAAAAATGAATTGCTCGCCACGAGTCTTCCGCGCTGACTCCGGTCTGCCGATATAGCCAGTAATTTTAACTAAAGTTGTTTCTTCCTGGCAAGGCGCTAACTGGCCCTGAAACGATTTTCCAAAAAGCGAAACGATACGCTGACTTAACTTAGCTGGTGCCAATTCATAAATTAATTCCGCATCGTGGTACAGACTAAATGCAATATCAGGATGCGCTAAGGCAAGTCGTTGAAACTCTTCAATAATGTGGCGCATTTCCACAGCATTGCTTTTAAGAAAGTTTCGCCTTGCGGGAATATTGAAAAATAAATTCTTTACACTGATGTTTGTTCCCTTCTCACAGGATGCAGGTGATTGACTTTTTACCTCGCTTGCCTCCACAAGTAAATGCGTTCCTAAGTCATTCTGCTCAGGGCGGGTTTTCATTTCAAATTGTGAGATAGCCGCAATGGATGCCAGCGCCTCGCCACGAAAGCCCATGGTGCGGAGTCGGAATAAATCATCGGCAGTTTTTATTTTAGAAGTAGCATGCCGCTCCAAACTCATGCGGGCGTCAGTCGCACTCATGCCCAATCCATTATCCACAATCTGAATTAATGTTTTACCGGCTTCCTTTACAAATACTTTTATAGAAGTAGCATTTGCATCAATGGAATTCTCCATCAACTCTTTTATGGCCGATGCCGGTCGCTGAACAACTTCGCCAGCAGCAATCTGGTTGGCAATAGACTCAGGAAGTAGATGAATGATATCAGGCATGGAGATTTTTTGTACTATAGCCTGTTTTTAAACCTGGTGTAAAAATATAAAGGAACAAGCGCGAAAAGCGAGTATAGAACAGGCCTACCCCATTCTAAAAAGGCAATTATAAAAACAACCATAAAAAGAATAATTACTAACCGCAGCATGGTTGAGTTACCACCAGTCGGCTTACTTGAACCGCGCTTGCGAGCCGCTTGAAATGAACCGGCAATCCGCGAGCGATAACTGTTCTCATCAATTACTTCACCGCGATTGCGCGCAAGCTCAGTTTTAATACGCGACTCGCGCTCTTCCAATTCTTCCTTTACGGGATCGTAGTAGCGCGGTGTATAATTAAACCGCTGGTGAGTGGGTGCTTTAGTGAATAAGGATAAAAACTTCATAGCTTTTCTTTCATTCTGATGTAGCTTCGCATCTTAATTGTCTTTTAATTTCGTTATTAACAAACTCTGCCTAAAGTTTGAAATCTTTGTCAAACCGAAGGCGCCTGACCGCTTTGAGCGGTCATTCGCCTATGAATTTTTCAATGATAGTCAAATACCGAATTGAAAGAATTGTAAAGTTATAAAAATCGAACGGCCTGATGTTGAAAAAAGTTTTCTTTGGTACACTATTCATATTCATTCAGTTTGCCCTCACCGGTCAGGATCTTAAAAAACGATGGGTTGACAGCGTTTTTCAAACCCTAAACGTACAAGAAAAAGTGGGTCAGCTTTTTATGATCTCCACTTCTACCTACCTGAATGAAGACCAAAACGACCGGATTACCGAATTAGTAAAAGACTATCATCCGGGCGGCATACTGATAACGCAGGGCGGCCCAAGGAGTCACGCTTATCTGATAAATAAACTTCAAAAATTTTCGCCACTTCCCATGCTGGTGGGAATACGCGCTGGCTCCGGACTGGGTCAAGTATTAGATAGCGTGCTTAGTTTCCAAAAACCAATGCTTGTTGGAGCGATTCAAAATGACCGGCTAATTCTTGATCTTGGTGAAGAGCTTGCGCGCGAAATGCATGTGCTTGGCATTCATTTAAACTTTGCGCCAAATGATGATTTTGAAATTCATCAGCAACCCTACCCAAACTCATTAAACTATTACAGCGATAATTCTACCCGCGTAATGAACAAATCATTGGCTTTCATTAACGGCCTGCAACAGGGCGGGGTGTTAGCATGTGCCCGGCATATTTTTCATAACGAAAAAATTGCCACATCTAAAACTCAGGACACTTCGTTATATATTAACCTAAACATTGATACGCTAAAGGTTGCCGTGTTTAATCAATTATCGAAGGCAGGTATTGATGGCATCTTAACATCAAATCTTCATTTTTTGAAAAGCGACCGCGAGAGCGATTCTAAAGTTTTAGAATTGTTTGTGAGCGACATGTTAAAAACAAAACTCAACTATAAAGGACTGGTGTTTGGAGAAATTCCGCACCTGCAAAAACTTGTTGGCGATCAACCCGATGGCGAGATTGAAAAGCTTGCTCTTGAAATGGGGCACGATATTTTGATTGACCCTGAAGATTTGGGTGATGCTGTGAAAAGGATTACACGTGCTTGGCGAAAAGACAAAGCTTTGCAAATTCGATTGGATGATGCCGTGAGAAAAATATTAACTGCAAAGTATAATGCTGGGCTATCGGTGCCGCAATTTGTGAATACTGATAACTTAAGTAGTCGTTTAAATTCAGCAGCAGCTAAAACCTTAAAGCACAAACTTTCGGAAGCTGCCGTTACCGTGTTAAACAACACTAAAAATTCAGTACCTATTGCTCTGCTGGAAGAAAAGAAATTTGCCTCCGTTAGCATCGGTAAAGAAAGCACAAACGAGTTTACACGTTACTTATCCAAATACGCAAGTTTTAACCATGAGGCGTTGCGACTTGAAATTGATACCGTTGCGCTCAAAAAAAATCTCGCCAATGCGGATGTCATTGTAATTGGTGTGTTCCCGCTTGCCTCCTCAATGCTAAAGCAGGTTGCGCCATTCATTAAAAAATTAGCATCTAAAAAAGAAGTAATCATTTGTCATTTTGGAAATCCGCAAGAACTTATTTTTTGGGAAGCCATGCCAACCGTGTTGATGGGCTTCACCGATGAAGATTTGATTCCAAAAATTACAGCTCAAATTTTATTTGGGGGTTTACCCGCGCAAGGTGTCCTTCCAATCACAATCTCTAATAAGTTCAAAGAAGGACAAGGAATTACTACGATAGGATTAAATCGGTTCTCATATGGCTTACCTGAAGAGGTAGGCCTCGATAGTAAAACACTCGAACAAATTGAAAGCATTGCGCGCGAAGCTATTGACAGTGGCGCTACTCCAGGAAGTCATGTACTGATTGCCAAAGATGGCAAGGTAATTTTCGAACAATCAAGCGGTTGGCTAACCTACGAAAATAAAATCCCGGTAACGGAAAATACTCTTTATGATCTTGCATCTGTAACAAAGGTTTCTGCAACGCTTCAAACCGTTATGTTCATGTATGAACGTGGATTGATTGATGTAAATAAAAAAGTATCTGTTTACTTGCCCGAGTTAAAAGACTCAAATAAAAAAGATTTTACTATCAAGGATATTCTAACGCATCAAGCGGGTTTGTGGCCCTTCTTACCATTTTGGGCGGAGACAGTAAAAAAAGGCACACTGCTTCCGGAATATTATAGCACCAAAAAAAGCCCTGAATATCCGTTCCCGGTAGCCGAAGAATTATTTGCCTCAAAAGCAATGAAAGACAGTTTATGGCACTGGATTATTAAAGCTAAGATTAGAGAAAAACCTCCGCGTACAGTTTATGACTATCGCTACAGCGACATGGGCTTTTATATTCTGCAACACCTGGCCGAAAAGTTACTGAACCAGCCGATGGAAGATTTTCTTGAACAAAATCTTTACGAGCCATTAGGGGCTTATACACTTGGCTACTTACCGCTTCAAAAATTTCCGGCCACTTTAATTGCTCCCACGGAAGATGATAAATTATTTCGAAAGAAATTACTAACTGGTTACGTACACGATCAAGGTGCCGCCATGCACGGAAACATTGCCGGGCATGCCGGACTTTTTGGGGATGCTAATGATTTGGCTAAGCTCGGGCAAATGCTGCTGCAAAAAGGTAGCTATGGCGGGCAGCAATTCTACAAGCCCGAAACAGTGGAGTTATTCACGAACAAACAATTTAAAACAAGCAGACGGGGGCTTGGGTGGGATAAACCAACTGTAAGTGATTGGGCGGGACCAACAACCTTATTTGCATCGGCTAAAACATTTGGACACACTGGGTTTACAGGTACCTGCATTTGGGTAGATCCCCAATTCAACCTTGTTTTCGTCTATCTATCCAATCGAGTTTATCCCGATATGACGAACAATAAACTATTATCAGGCAATATTCGTCCTCGTATTCAGGAAGTGATTTATAAGGCTCTTTTTAATTACGGACAGTTTAATTCAATTCAGTTAACCACAGAGTACACGGAGGATGGGCAAAGGACACAACAGAAATAATTCTCAATGCTCATAATTCCTTAACTATCCTAATGGTTCAGTTTTGTCCGGTCTTAAAGTTCGGATTTAACGAAACTAAACAGGCGCAATCCGGGTTTAAATCGGAGTGCCTTGGTTTTTTAGTGAATATTACTAAATTGATTTAGATGAAAATAGGGATTGTTTGTTACCCAACTTTTGGAGGTAGCGGTGTGGTGGCCACCGAGTTAGGAAAGGCTTTATCGCAAGACGGGCATCAGGTTCACTTTATTACGTATAGCCAGCCAAGCCGCCTTGACTTCCTTAACGAGAATGTTTTTTATCATGAAGTTGCCGTTCGCTCTTACCCACTTTTTGAGTTTCCACCCTATGAACTGGCCCTGGCTAGCAAAATGGTGAGTGTGGTGAGGAATGAAAAGTTAGACCTGCTACATGTTCATTATGCTATTCCACATGCATCGGCCGCATACATGGCCAAACAAATATTAAAAACGCATGGCATCTACATCCCTGTCATTACAACCTTGCACGGAACCGACATTACTCTGGTAGGAAAAGATGCATCGTATGAACCTGTCGTTACTTTCAGTATTAATCAATCAGATGGAGTAACAGCTGTGTCTGAGGATCTAAAAAGAGAAACTTATCATTCCTTTAAAATTACTCGCGACATAGAGGTGATCCCTAACTTCATCGACCTTGAGAAATTCAAGAAGCAGAAGAAGGATCATTTCAAAAAAGCAATTTGCCCTAATGGCGAATACTTGATTGTTCACACTTCCAACTTTAGAAAAGTAAAAAGAGTGGGCGATGTAATGACGGTATTTAATAACATTCATAAGGAAATTCCATCCAAGCTATTAATGATTGGCGATGGACCCGAACGCAACTCAGCAGAGTTAATGGCGCGTGAGTTTGGAATCAATGATGCTGTGCGTTTTCTCGGCAAGCAAGATGCAGTAGAAGAAGTTTTATCTGTGGCTGATTTATTCCTAATGCCTTCTGAAAAAGAGAGTTTCGGATTAGCTGCCCTGGAAGCTATGGCGTGCGAAGTTCCAGTGATCTCATCCAATACAGGTGGATTGCCTGAACTAAATGTTCAAGGTGTTACTGGTTTTATGAGCAATGTGGGCGATGTTGAAGACATGACCCGAAATGCTATGTATGTGCTGGATAAAAATAACCTACCAAAGTTTAAAGCAAATGCCTTAGCACGAGCTAAAGAATTTGATATTACAAAAATATTGCCGCTATACGAGCGATA